>Ga0307928_10001374_pt1 | contig 18342 bp, 14 predicted proteins | sample AceLakmetagen232_FD_201815 | JGI IMG/M metagenome (GOLD analysis project Ga0307928, IMG submission 201815) | Saline water microbial communities from Ace Lake, Antarctica - #232 | ecosystem: Environmental > Aquatic > Non-marine Saline and Alkaline > Saline | place: Antarctica: Ace Lake... | reverse complement strand
GGCGTCGGTCTCCACTAGGTTATGGGCCCCAGATCCCCGATCTACCGATTAATCTTTTAATTATCTTACTTTTCTTACATATGCCACTATCGATACCAGTGAGTTAGTAACACTCCAACGCCTACCCCACGTACTATATGCCTCTCAGCCTGACACAATCCCCCTTATGCAACACCTATGCAGTAAGATTGTTGCACGCGTGTGTACAGTACAGGCTACGCAGGTAGACAGAGAGAACTATCACAGGCATAAAAAAAATGTTCGTATATAGGGGCGGCTTAGAATGTTACCACGCCCCCCGCCCCCGAGCTGTCGGGTCCCATAAACCTAACTACCTGTTAAAACATATACTATTTTTTAAGAACCCCTGACAACTACCTACACACCTACCGGTGGTCCGACCCACCCGGCCCCGCACGCTACCCCCGATCCTCTCAACTTTTTCGTAGATCGCTGGTAGACAAGCCAGGATACTGTGGTAGACTACCATCCCTTAGACCGCCCCCTGTGCTCCCTGTCCCCCATTAGGAGCCGATCATGAAAGAGAAGCGCGTCATGGATATCCACATCCGTGCTGAGAACTTAGAGGACGTCTGTAACCAATGGCTGGAGGAATGCGAGGAACGCGCCGAGGCGCTACAGGAGACTTTCGCATCGTTCACCAAGGCCAGGGCGAAGTTGGTTGCCTACACCAAGAGGATCGCAAAAGAGATTCGTGATAAGCCACCGGAGGTCCCTGACCCGACAGGTCCCCCGCCGGAGGCGCCGGTGCCCGACATCGTCGTCGTCGAGAAGTCCGTCCCGCCGCCGCTTGGCGCGGCCCACGAGAGGACCGTCCCCGTCTCCGAGACGGCGTCCGTCAACGATTCCACGGCGGTCGATATCGAGTTCGTCGAGCGGCCTGCGGCGCCCGAGACGGCGGAGCCGCCACCGGTGCACACCCGCGTTGACGGTTCCCTCGACTGTCGGTGCGTGGACTGCAAGGAGTTCGCCTGGCCGGCCTGCCGGTGCGGGAACGACTCCAGCCCGATGGGGCAATTAGGACCGGTCTCCGTGTTCGAGATGACCGAGTGTGAGGCGTTCCTCCCCCTCGACCACCTGATCGCGTCGTACCCGGTGTCGTCGGTGGTTCCCACACCGCCTGCGGCGCCCGCGTCCGTACCGCCCCCTCTCCCCGGTTCGGAGCACGCCGAGGTTCACTCCACCGTGCCGTGGGCGGACTACGCGGAAATCGTGGACAAGCAGACCATAGACAACGATCTCCTGGCCGAGATATCCTCCGCCTTGCGACTGGCTGGATACGGGGGGAACGCCGGCATCCTCGCTCGGCTGAAGAAGGCCCTGGCGCATGTGCCCCTAGTCCCCGATGGGAAGGGGATCGCTTTCCCGCGCTCCCTAATGAAGCCGAAGCCTGGCTCCGAGACGGCTGCCATCTTCGATGTGGCTGAGAGTGCGCCGACGCCTGGCGGCCTCCGGTTCCCGAGTCTCGATGAGTATGCACTCGTCGCCTCCGTTGCCGACTTCGAGGTCCGGAAAGTATGCGTGCCCAGGACGCCGACCCCCGCCGAGAAGGCGTCGCTGCAACGGACCGGCCTGCTTGCCAACCGTGAGCCCGGCCTGGTTGCACGGTTGCTCCGCGACCCGGAGTCGGCTACGAGCAAGTTCTTCCGCGCCCTGCAAGAGCGCCCTGCCGACCGCAAGACCGACCCCGTCGAGATGCACTACCGCAAGTGTATCGACCGGATCATCAGCATCAACGAGCACTACAGCAAGGTCGTGGATCCCCCGGAGGGATGGAAGGCCCTGATAAACGCGTCGCTCCCCGTCGTGGTGTCCGCGATGGAAAACTGGCGCCTGCGGCGGGCCATGAGTAAGGATTACCGGATGCAGGTTGTTGATGTGGTGCGCGAGCAGGATGAGGTTTTCGACGACTTCGAGCGCCCGCGGAAGCAGGTTTGGACGTCGCTCTGGCTGTCGATGCACGACGCCATACTCGCCGGCCGATAGGCCAACCGCAGCCCGCGCAGCGCGGCACGCAACCCTCCCTCGACAGGGAAACCGGTTGCGTGCCGCGTTTTCGTGGGGTACTGTTTGTTTGTAGGTGCAAAAACCCAAGCGGAGCTTCCAATGGCCGAAGGCGACCCGTTTACGAAGACCACGATGCACAAGTGGCACCACCCGCACGACTCCCGCTGGAAGACAGCCAACGAAAAGCGGTGCGCCCTGCGGGACACCGCGCTTGCGGTCGAGTACACGCGGGAGTTGAAAAAAGCCGCTGCGCGGCTCGAAGAGAGCGGGGAGAAGTACGAGCGGATTTTAACGAAGGCGCCCAGGGCGGCCGAGCGTGTTGTGATGAGGAAGTACGACCTGAAGCGGCAGGCTCTCGCCGTGGCGGAGAAGCACGCGGAAGTCGGCACGGTGCAGGACCCCATTCCGGCCGTCGACCTAGAGGCTTCTCCTGACGGGGACAACACCATCGCCGATTTAAAATGGGCGTTGGTAAACAAGGACCGGGGCCTCGAAGCCGGAGAGGCGGAGAAGGGCGCTCCGAGCCCGTTCGCCCTCGCCGTGATGAAGGATATGCAGCGCGACCAAACGGTGGTGCGGAACGTACTTACAAAGATGATGGACATCGCCAAGGCAAAGGCCCAGGCCGATGCTGCCGCCGGCAAAGGATCCGGCCCCGACACGAAATCCATCGCCGAGCCGATCCGGGCGCTCGCGATGATGGAAGGGTTCAATAAAGGGGAGACACAAAATGAATAAAAAAGACACCGCAGTGATAGTCCAGTGGATCACAGACCTGTCCAGAAGGCGGTTCAGGCAAGAACAGGGGTTTATCTATATATCCTGCGACCTGTTTTCGTGGGAGAAGTGGGGCATGTTGAGTTGGCGAAGCACGGACCGCCCGGAAGCCACCAGTATCCGCTTCGACCAAGGCGATGATCCAGGCGAGGCCGTAACTGCTGCGATGGCCGCGGGGTGGGGCGGCCTGGCATGATCGAATCGCCGTACTACCACCTCGTTCCGGAGGGTGCCGCCGAGCAAGTTGCGTGGCGCCAAAAGATTCTAGAGTGGGGCAGCGAGTCACCGGAAAACGTTGCCGAGTTGAAATTGATGTGTTCGCGGGATCTGCTGTTCTGGGTCAACACATTCGTCTTTACGTATGATCCTCGGCCGACGGCGAAGCACGCTAATCTCCCGTTTAATACGTATGAGGATTTCCAGGATGAGGCCCTGTTGAAAATACAGGATGCTATCGAATCCGGGTATTCGCTTGTTATCGAAAAGTCGCGCGATATGGGCGCGTCGTGGATGATTCTCTTGGTGTTCATCTGGTTTTGGCTGTACCGGCCGATGAGCAGTTTCCTGGTCGGAAGTCGCAACGAAAAGTATGTTGACGGCGGCGGTAACATGAAGGCGTTGTTCCCGAAAATCGACCACGTTTTAAAGTTTCTACCGAAGTGGTTGCTGCCTGTTGGCTGGGACAAAAGGAAGCACCGGAATCACCTCACCCTGGAGAACCCAGAGAACAACGCTCGCATCGACGGCGAGGCGACAACCGGCGACTTCGCTGCCGGGGATAGGCGAACAGCACTTCTTTTCGATGAGTTTGCGCGGCACGAGAACGGCGTGGAAGCATTGGCTTCGAGCGGCGACGCGACGCAATGCAGAATCTTCAATTCGACACCAGTCGGGACCGGGAATGCGCACTATACGATGGTGCAGAAAGAGCGCATCCCGAAGTTGCGTTTGTACTGGATGAGCCACCCGTTCAAGAGGCGCGGAGCGTACAGTTTTAGGAACGATGGGACCGTGGAATTCCTTGATGACTTCCACGGCGAAGTGATGCTCCAGGACAAGAAATACATGTTCCCGGAAGAGTACCCGTTCGACGAATTCAATGACGGCAATTTCGAGCGGCGCAGCCCTGCCTTCGACAACGCTTGGCTCGAAAGGCACTCCGTCCAGGAGATGGCCCAAGAGTGGGAAATCGACTACCTGAGATCCGGTTATCAGTATTTCAACCAGATCATCCTCAACCGCCTGGAGGCGAAAACCTCACTCCCCTCCGGGAGGCGGGGGAGTCTGGTTCTCGACTCTGACGCGGCCGAGGTTGAGGGGTTCACGGACCACCAGCGTGGCGAGATGAAGCTGTGGATCAACTTGGACGCTAGGGGCAAGCCGCCGGTGAGCCAGTACACAGCCGGCATCGACATCTCGACCGGCACGGGCAGCTCTAATTCCGTCATCGCCATCGCGGACCGCGTGACCGGGGAGAAGGTCGCCGAGTGGGCATCCTCTACGGTGATGCCGTACCACCTGGCCATCGTGGCGGTTGCGATCTGCAAGTGGTTCCACGGGGCCTACATGCTCTACGAGGTGAACGGGCCCGGGAAGGAATTCGCGTCGAAGAGGGAGGACCTTCGGTACAGCAACATCTACTACCGTCGTCGTGAGGACGCGGTAAACAAGAAGGTCAGCGACATACCCGGATGGTGGTCATCGAAGGAATCCAAGCGCGATCTGCTCGGCGCCTATCGGAACGCGATCCAGGGCGAGACGTTCATCGAGCGCAGCGCGGCGACGCTCCGGGAGTGCTCCGCGTATGTGGATGAGGGCGGCAAGGTGGTCTATTCCGGCATCAGGGAAATGACGGACAGCGACGGAAACGAGAGCAATCATGGGGACCGCGTGGTTGCTTCCGCCCTGGCTTATAAGGGGTGTAAAGATCGCCCTGTTGGGAAAAATCCCTTGACTATGGCCGTGCCGTATAACAGTCTTGAGGGTAGGCATCAGCGTTTGATGCTCGAACAATCCCAGCAAAAACGAGACGACGCATGGGTCTGAGTACGAAACAGGTGAGGAAGCTGACCGATGCCATCAGGGGCGCGCGCGAACAGCTCGAACCGTTTCGACAGGCGAGGCTCGGCGCCGTGAAGGAATATATCGGGCGCTGGTACCAGAAGGGCCCGACCAGCACTAACCTGTCGGTCCCGATCAATATGCTCGGCTGGATGGTGCCAACGTACATGCGTCTGCTGGCGGCAAACGCTCCGACCGGCCGAATCACGACGATCCACCAGCAGTACAAGGCGGACGTGAAGCGGCTGGAGTTGGCCCTAAAATACACCATCAAGAATATTGATTTTGAGGACAGTCTCCAGGCGGCTGTCCTCAACGCAATGTTCGGGTTATCGGTCGTGAAAGTCGGCATCACCGATGCTGCCGTGAGAGGCTTCAGCGATGAGAGCGGGCAGCCGTTTGTCGACCCGATCTCGCTAGATGACTTCTTCTTCGACACGGCGGCCCTCGGCAGAGATTGGCAATTCGTAGGCGACCACTATCGCCTCCCGCTTGAGCGGATTCAAGGCAACCCATTCTACGAGCAGACCGAGGCCCTGAAGAAATACAAGGGCGTCGACGACGAATCCCTTTCTGACGACAACGGCGTCCAGAGGACGTCGTCGATCAGCCGCGACCGGAACCAGTACGAGCGCGTGAAGCCGCTGATCGACCTGTGGGAGGTCTGGTTGCCTCACGACAATCTCGTTGTGACGCTGATGGGCGAGTTGGACGTCGCGACGCCAATCCGGGTTGTCGAATGGACTGGGCCGGACCACGGGCCGTATCATCTCTTGCGCTACATGACGGTCCCCGACCAGATGATGCCGTTGGCGCCGATCACGGTGCTGATGGATATGCACCTTGCCATAAACGGCGTCACCAGGAAGATGAATATCCAGGCCCTGAACCAGAAGGATATCATTCTCGGTAACAAGGCCAGCCAGGACGACAACGTCGCGTTGAAGATGGCCGGGGATCAGCACGTTATCCAGGTCGACAACGTGGCGCAGTTTGGCAACTTCCGGATCGGCGGTGTCGACCAATCGAACCTCGCGTACACCACCTGGCTCCGCGAGATCTTCAAGGCGCAAGCCGGCGGGCTCGACATGCTCGCGGGCACCTCGCCGATGAGCGAGACGGCGACCCAGGACAAGATGCTTCTAGCGCAGGCTACGCAACAGGTCAGCGACATGCAGCGGAAGACGGTGGCGTTCGCGAAGAAGATCATGGAGGACATCACCTTCTACCTCACTCGCCAGCCCGGCATTCGTATCGAGGCGGTGAACAAGGTTGCAGGGATCGACATCCCCACCACCTTCATGTCGGACGAATTCGACGAAGCGATGGACCTCGACATCGAGGTGTCGCCATACTCGACCCAAGAGAAAACTCCATCCTATATCTTGCAGACGCTGAACGGGCTGTTGACGCAGATCGTCGGCAACCCGGCGCTGGCTGCGATGATGGAACAGCAGGGCAAGCAGATTGATATCGGCGCGGTCATCAACCATATCCTGGAGCTAACCAGCACCGAGGGCGACCTCAAAGACATCGTCATCGGGCTCGACCCCAGCATCCAGGAGCAAGACGGTCCGATCTCCGCCGAGGGCGGGAAGCCGGCGCAGACCAGCCGGGAGTACATCCGCACGAATCGTCCCGGGTCGACGGACCGCGGCAAGGCCGAAGAGACGATGCGCGCCGCGATGGGCGCCAACAGCCAACCTGCCATGCAGGACCAGATGAACAGGCCAACAGGATGACCAAGCGCAAAATCAACGGCAGAGTCGTGACCCAAGAAGAGTGGGACGCTTCGCCGAAGGCCGGCATCGAGTCCGGGAAGCCTCCGGCAGTCGGCGGCTGTCGTGGAAGGTCGATCACCAATTTTTGCAAGCGCGGCGAAGTCGCTGGCGAGCGGGAAACCGACAAGGCCAACGGCGTCCCCGAGACAGAATACCAGCGCGTGCCTGGCGGTCGCGAGTGCTACGCTCCCGTATGGGATAGCCGTCAACACGCGGCCGACTGGCAAAAAGCCAGAGGCCTCTTCAACCGCGACGCCGGATACGGCGACGCCCAGCCGAAAAATGCATGATGATCCTCCCAGATGACACCGCCCAAGACACAGCGAACGACGCCAGCTCCGAGGGTGCGGACGACGGAGCCGCCGCAGACGCATCCCAGGCAGCCGAGACTCCCAGCGCCGTCGACAATGCGAAGGTGTTGGTGAAGGCTGCGATGGAGAAGCAGGACGCGCCTGACGGCGACCCCGCGGCGGGGGACGATGCCGACGATGCCGACGACGATGCCGACGCGGACGCCGTAGGTGACACCGCAGATGGTGACGATCAAGACGGCGAAGCCGGCGGCGAGGACGGAAAGGGCGATAATGAGCCCGGTGAGAATCTCAGCGAGCGCGACCCGCTTCTCGAAAAGATGCTGGCCGAGCTAAGAGCTGAGCAGACGGAGGCGAAGCCGGCTGAAAAGCCGGCCGAGAACACTCCAGAAAACGATGAGACGGTGTTCGCGTTGCCGAAGGACTTCATTGAAGAGTTCCCCGAAGCCAGCAAGGCCGTAGCGGGCCTAGCGGCGGAAAACAAGGGACTCCGTGAGGGGATCGACGCCCTTCGCGAAGAAGTGCTCCAGGACCGACGGGACCGATTCACGCGTGTCGTGGACACCGGCTTTGATGAACTGGACGCCAAAGGCGAGCAATTCGCGGGGCTGTTCAGTGGAGATAAAGGCCAGGAGAACCGGGGGAAGGTTATCGAGGCGGCAGCCGCCATCGAGGTCAACCGCACGAAGAACGGAAAGCCGCCAATCCCGAGCGAGAAGGCTTTGCTGAAGATGGCAGCGGCCTTAGAGTTCCCTGGACGTAAGCCTGCGGCGGCCTCGAAGAAATCGAAGCCGAAGCCATCCGCTACGAAGAAGGTCCTCGACGGTCGCCGCCTGGGTCGTCCCACCATGCTCGGTACCGGTGACGGGGAAACCCCGGCCACTGGCCGAGACGCGGCAGTCGCGGCACTCACAGCACGTCTCAAGCAAATCGATCGGTAGGAAACCGGTCAGTAGCAACAGGAGCTAAGAAAATGGCGGACACGCTGCAATTTGAAGACCTAAAGGACATGGTCGAGCTGACCCACGAGTCCGTGGGTCCGATGAACCAGATCACGAACATGGCGCAGGAGTACACGAACCTCGCCATCTCCCGAATCCTCGCGACGGAGCGCGTTTCCACGCAGTCAGGAAACTCGCTCCGCCGGTTCGTCAACACTGGGGAGAATGACAACGCCGAGCACGTCGGTCCGCACCACACCGACAACATCAACATCGTGGACACCGCGAATCACGTCGATTCGCCGTGGTCGAAGCTGACGTCGAACACGTCGTGGGACGTGGACGAGTTCGCGATGAACCGGGACCCCGAGCGCATGGTGGACGAATACATCCTGAAGTATTCGAACATGATGGAGGGGGTCCTGAAGAAGATGGAGATCGCCTTCTGGTCGAAGCCGGCGACTTCGGCCACAAAGAACACGCCCCACGGGATCCCCCAGTGGGTCGTCAAGAGCGCCACGGCGGACGTCGGGTTCAATGGCGGGGACCCGGCCGGCTTCACCTCCGGAGCCGGCGGCCTCGACATCGCGACCTACCCGAAGTGGCAAAACTCCACTGGGACCATCACCTCGTACACCGATGCCGGGATGCTCGACCAGATGCGCTCCATGCACATCGACATCGGCTTCCAGAAGATCCCGATGACGCGGTGGTACACCCCGTCCGACAAGTACCGGATCTACACTACGAAGCCCATCTATATGGCGATGGGGAAGCTGATCCGGTCGCAGAACGAGAACCTCGGGCGGGACCTGAACGCGATGGGCGATGAGTTCGTCTTCAACGGCGCCCCCATCACCCACGTCCCGTATCTCACCAAGAACGACTCGGACAACCCCATCTACTTCATCAACTTCGGGTATTTCGAGGTGGTGTGGCTGAAGGGCCGGTACATGGTCGTGAGCAAGCCGGGGAAGCACCCCACCAAGCACGACACGGTCGTCCAGTTCGTCGACAACGTCTACGCCTTCATCTGCCGGGACCGGAAGCGCCAGGGCGTCCTTTACAAGGCCTAGGGCCTCGCCGGCCAGGCCCGGTCCGGTACGAACCGCGTAGCGTAGCGTAACCAACCGATTACCGTTTTCCCTTGAAGGGGTTAAACAATGGACTCCATCCAGCCATTCCTCCAGACCTCGATCTACGGTGGGCATCACGTCACCGGGGTTACCGATGAGGGGCCGTCGCAGAGCCTGTGGGGCAATTGCCCCATTGACATCCAGGACCCGCACAAGGGGTTCGGGTTCTTCTATAACTTCACCCACGTCGACCAGCTCGACGACAACTTCACCAAGACGACCGGTGCGGGCGGGACGAACCTCTCCGTCGACGTGGTCGGCGGCTCCGTCCAGATCGTAACGGCTGGTACCGACAACGACTACATGTCGATGGTCACGCCTGGTGAAATCTTCAAGTTCGCCACGGGCAAGGAGGTGTGGTTCGAAGTCCGCTTCAAGCTCGCCGAGGCGACCACGAACGAGTCGGCAATCGCCTTCGGGTTCACCGACACGCTCACGACCGGCGGGATGCAGGCCGACGCCCTCGGCCCCCTGGCGAGCTACAACGGCGCTCTCATCTGGAAGGATGAGGCGACCATGACGACGGACTTCGAGGTGTCGAACGCGGCGACTCAGGCGACGGCCGATGCGTCCCTGGCCACGTTCGTCACGGACACCTGGACGAAGTGGGGAATGCACTTCGACGGCGTCGAGACGATGACCCCGTACATCGACGGGGTCGCCATCGTCAGCCAGAAGCAGACGGTCACCCTGACGGGCCTCGCCGAGATGCACGCCATCATGTTCGTCAAGGCCGGCGGGACCGCCGAGGCCGAGTCGCTGGAGATCGACTGGATCGCCTGCTACCAGCGCGCCTAGGAAACCGTGACCAATGACTGAATCAACACTGTCGTCTGGGTACGCCGAAATCGCGTCTGCGGTCGGGGACTATCTTGGATATAGTCCCACGGCCTCGGCGTGGTCGGCTGCCCAGACGGCAGTGATCGAGAAGGTCACGAACCTCGGGTACCACGAATTCCTACTGGCTCACGACTGGCCATTCCTCGACCTGACCGGCACGGTCACCGTCTGGGATTCCATCACGGGAACCATGACCGTCGGCGGCGTCGGGAACGTGACCATCACGGACACGACCAACTCCCCGTTCTACCCGACATGCATCGGGCACAAACTGGTAGCCGACACGTCGGAAACCGAGTACACCATCACGGGGTACACGTCCAGCAGCGTGGTGACGGTCAGCGCGGACGCATCGGCCGACACCGGGGACACCTTCACGATCACCGGCACCGGGCTGTTCCGAATGCCGGACGACTTCGGGAGTTCCGTCGGGGACCGAATGTCGTGGGACGACGACGACACCGCTGCGCGGCCGGTCGCTTACCGCAGCTCGGCCGATATTAGCGTCTTCATGCAGAAGAGTGATTCGGCAGGCATCCCGCAGTACGCGGCGTTCCAGCCGGCTGCTTCTGACGGCACCTCGGGCCAGCGATTCGGGGTCCGGCTGTACCCGCCGCCCGATAGCGACTACACGCTGACCTACCAGTACCGGCCGCTCCCCGACAAGATGGTGAGCGCCACGGCCGAGTTCCCATACGGCGGCTCCGACGCGACGCTGGTCATCAGGGCTTCGTGCCTGGCTGTCGCGGAGATCGAGCGGGACGACATGATCGGGGTGCGCAACGCCAAGTACGAAGCCATGTTGGCGAGGCTCATCAGTCGGTACAACAAAAGCCGGCCTGGCGACCTGGGCTCCACCGCCCGAGCGCAAGGCGTCGATTACAATCGGTACGGGACCGTCAGTTACGACGGGACCGTGGTGCCATAGGAGATCGCGCGATGAGTGCTCACAACGTAATGTACGATATCGACAAGGCTGGCGGCATCGACGGCATGAAGATGTCCTTCGGTGACTCCAAGGATGTCGAGCTTGGGTTCGACGGGACCAGCCTGATCCTGGAGGCCCTTGCCGACGATACCCTCATCGAGATCGGGGATGCGGCGACGGTCCAGAAGTCTTTCGACGTGAAGATCTACGGGGACGACGCCTCCGGCGCGTCGTATCTCTACTTCGACGCGTCCGGCAATTCGCTATCCACCGTCGGTATCGACGTGAAGCTCCCGGACAACGACAAGATCGTCCTGGGGACCGGGAGCGACGTCCAATTCCAGTGGAACGGCACCTACCTCGAAGGGGGCCCCGCCTCGGGGATGTGGGCCGGCGCGCCGTCCCCGGCCGACCCCCGGTACTTCGCCTACGCGCATGAGTTCTTCGACGACTTCATGTACAATGCGCCGCTCGACGCGAACCTCAAGTGGACCGAGGTTGACGACAGCGGCACCGGGACGAACGCCATCTCCGACGCCGCCGGAGGCATCGGGACGCTGGTCACGGCTGGTACCGACAACGACTACCACGCGGTCAGCAGCGTCGCCGAGATCTTCACGTTCGCCGCTGGCAAGAAGCTGTGGTTTGAGGCCCGCTTCAAGATCGCCGAGGCGACCACGAACGAGTCGGCATGGTGGTTTGGACTCACTAACACGCTCACGACCGGTGGCTTCCAGGCCGACGCTCTGGGCCCGTTGGCGTCCTACGACGGCGTCCTCATCTGGAAGGATGAGGCGACCATGGCCATCAACTTCGAGACGTCGAACCTGACGACTCAGAAGACAGCCACGGCCGAGGCGGTGTTCGTTACGGACACATGGACCACGGTCGCTTTCTACTTCGACGGGACGGCCACCACGGCCACGGTGACGCCGTACTACAACGTCGCCGGAGGGACTGCGTTGACGGCCGGAACGGCCAAGACACTCACCCTGGCGGGGCTCGAAGAGATGCACCTGGTGATGGGCGTCAAGGCTGGGCCGACAGCTGCCGTCGAGACGCTCCAGATCGACTACATCAAGTGCGTCCAGCTTCGCTAGGCTGCCGCCAGCCCGGAGAACTTAGCCAAGCCATTCCGACGTACCACCGTCAACAGGAGATCGGTCGATGCTCAGCGCACCTTTTTTCACGACTCCGCTGCATCACGGGCCTGCGGCAGCGAATGCCGCGACGAAGACCATCGCGGCTGTCGCCAACCAGACGTGGACCATCGACGCGATTACGTGGTCCTACACCGAGGCGGTGACCGGGAAGCTGACCGTCGTGAGCGGAGGCGACACGGTCTTCGAGATCGACCTGATAATCGCTGTCACCGATGGCCTGTGGGGACACCTCCCGTTCCCGGCGGGGCTGTCGTGCGTGGCTGGCGAAGCCGTTGTGATAACCCTCTTGTCCGGCGGCGGAACCGCTGTCGGGAAACTCAACGTGACCTACCACTAGACCGGTAAGGATCACGCAACCCTGAAGGAGACGCCATGGAAGATCAGCAGCAGATTCCGCAGCAGCAGCAGCAGGAGCAGCCGGCGGAGAGGATCAACGTGCCGAAGCCAGTCCACAACCTCATGCAGGCGGCGCAGCAGGTTCACCAGGAGGCGACGAACCTCATGGAGCTTGGCGGGCGCTACGAGTTTGTTTTTAGCTCGCTCGCGTACCACCTCGGCAACTCCCTGAAGAGCATCAGCGAGAAGCTCTGGGACGCGGACAAGCTGAGGAAGGAGGCCCAGGTCAAGGCCACCCTTGACAAGCTGGCAGCCGACGCGGTCAAGGCGGCCGACGATTCGGCCGCCCTCGCGGACGCGCACGCTGCGGTAGACGCCGATGCCGCGAAGCTAACGGGGCCCATGGCCCTGGTCCCCCTGGAGGGCACTCCCGATGGCGAGGAAGGCTAACGGCGCGCCGCGCTCCAGGCATGTCGAACTGCAATTTCCCTTGGCCGGCATCGACCGGTCAAGGGCGATTCAGTGGCAGACCCCATTCACGACGCCTGCCGCGAATAACGTGCAACCGAAGGGCGTGGTCGAGGGTCGGGAGCGCGGCGGCTCCCGGCCGGGGACGATGGATCATGCCTTCGTTGCGTCGAGGTCGAGCCCGATCAACCTGATGGCCCCGCTGGATTTCGTCTACGACGGCGGGTACATCAACAAGCAGTGGGACCTACGAACGCTGAAGACTGGTACGCTCCCGCGCGAGTGGACCGAGGTGAGTGGCGTCAAGGAACACCTGAGTTGGCCGAAGGGGATTAGCCGACTATCTGCGGTCGGAGTCGGTGGGCCTGCTAACCCGTATGTCTGGAAGCATGAGATCAGCGGACTGGACAACACGGCTGAGTATTGGATCTGCGTCAGGGCGATCATGTCAGCCGGGGCCGTCGTCACGATCTACGCGGAGAACGACACCGCACTCGCGGGTGACTGCGTGTGGGTGTTCACGATGGGCGGCACGACGCCGTTCGACGTGGTGGTTACTGACCCGGCGGCGAACACAACAACCGCGAGCAACGTGGCGCCAGTGGGGAAGCCGGTGTGGTTGGCGGTGAAGGTCAACGGCGCCAACAGTTACGGCTACGTTGATGGCGTGAGCATCGACAGTGACAACTCATGGACTGGCGCTGGCGACTTCTGGGGCGTCGGCGTTGGGCACGCCACGACTCTGAACTACGCCACCGTCGATAAGGTTTGGTTGGCCTACACGCCAACAACAACGACTGACCTTGTAGTGCAGACCCAAGTGTACGGGCACAACGGCTCGCTGTACTACCAGAAGCAGGATGATCCGATGGTAGCCGCGCAGGTGGGAAGCACCGTCAGTATCTCAAGTAAAACGCGCCTCCAGGCCACTCCGTACCAGGGAAAGTTGTATATTGCGGACTACGACGACCCGGTTTACGACATCGGTGATGGGAATGGTTCGATAGACCTTAACGGGGCGACGTGGGAGTTTGATATAGCCGGGGTGGACTTCACCACGCTTGGTCTTGATATAGAGGACCACGTCATAAGAGCAGGCAGCGAAGACGACATTGATGAGGGTGTCATATTCAGGATAGCGACGATCACCGCAGCTAAGTTGACCCTGGTGGACGACAACATACCAGCTATATACAACGGGGTGGTATCAGGCGGTACCATAGAGCGGTGCCCGAAGTTCTACGACCCAGAGGCGGCGACTCCGATCACGAAGTCAACCTACGCCAACGTTAGCTACCCGGTGCCTATCGGCGCGCAGCTCATCGCCACGTTCAACGGTCGCATGGTTTACGCGCGCAGCAAGCGATATCCGTTCAAGTGGTGGATGAGCAATGTGGGCTCGCCGACCCTGTTCGACTACGGCGGAGCCCTCAGCGATATCGACGATCCGCAGAGAGCCTTTGCTGACGTTGATGGGATCGGGGAGCAGGGGCTCCCGATCTCTGCCATCGCCGCGTACCACGATTCCTACATGCTTCTCTGGAACGAGAGCGCGACGTGGGTCCTGGACGACGATCCGCACCTCGGGGGGACGCTGCGAGCTGTGTCCCGCGTCCACGGGTGCGTCGGGTCGAACGCCTGGTGCTTCGGGCCCAGCGGCGAATGCTACTTCCTGAGCGCGAAGGGCCTCGTTGTGATGCCCCCCGGCGGGGAGAGGTTCAGTGTTCCGGTCCTGGTTAGCAAGGGGCGCATTCCCGACGAACTGATCGGATGCGACGATCAGACGGTTCTCGTTTACGATGACGAAAGCGGTGGGGTGCGGATCTGTACCACCTATCAGGGGTACTGGTTCTGGCACCGCTCGACGCAGTCGTGGTGGTCGTGGTCGCACCCCGTTGTTTCGGATGACTGGTTCGTGTCGCACGCGATGACGCTCCCATCCGGGGGAGTCGTGCTCGGGTACGAGAATGGCCAGCTTCGCAATCTCGATGAGGCGAGCGAGTACGACGATGACCTTGGCATTACGTCCGAGGTGACCTTCGGCCCGATGAAGGCCGGCGAGCAAGTCTACGATGGCGTCGTGAACGCGCTTGACATCACTCTCGGCGAGGACACTGAAGGCAGCGTGACGTGGATGGTCTGGCCAGTCGACAGCGGAGAAGCCGCCGCCGACGCCGCTGACGGGGACGCATCGGTCGCCTTTGCCACCGGGACCGTCGCGGCTGGTCGCAGCCCGACGGTGCGCCCCAGAATGCGCGGCTTCGCCTGGGCGCTGATGTTTCAGGGCTCGCGCCAGTGGACGTATGAGGGTTGCCAGGCGCAGCTTCAAACGCGCGGGAGGCACCGGGCGATATGACCGATATCGACAGCAAATACGTCATAGCTAACATTGAGAGGATCAGCGGACGCGGCGGGCCTATCGAGCTTGCGCATCGGCTACGATCCGCGATGAGCGCCCTCCTTCGGTACACGGACAGGGCTGTTGAGTCGGAGGACTTCTGGGATCGCACCGGGACGACGATCACCACCAACACGGCTGGCGACGACTTGTCGCTTGGTGGCACGCTCACGGTTGCAAGCTTAACTGCGACGTACATCCCATACGCTGGTGTCGCTGGGTTGTTGGCCGACTCGCTGCTAGTCACTGATGCTGTCAGGACCACGGTAGGCACTAGTAGTGTCGTCGTAGGCGGGATCAACGACTCCTCCGGGTGCATGGCCTGCGGTGCCATCACTGACGCTGGTGGCGGAACGGTGGACATCGCTGAGAGTACCGGAGTCATCCGCACTGGCGTTGACGATGACAGCCCGATGGTCGCGTTTACGGCACCGGCACAGGCTGGCCTTGCAGTAACAGCGAACAATGTCACCAATTGGCTGTTTGTTGATTACAGCGGCGGGACGCCAGTTTACGACGTGACGGCTACATTCTCGGACATCAATCACAACTCCAAGTTTATGCTTGGGCGCATCCACTACGACGGTACGTTGATGCACATCTTCCAGGCTGGCAGCCACTACGATAACTATAATCACAACAACTGCATTATGCAGTTTGAGGTAAACGGATTCCGACGTGCCTACGGGATGGTTACTTCGGAGTCTGGCAACCGCTACCTAGACGTGACGGCAGGCCGTGGGTACTGCGCTCACAACCCATTCGACACGCTGGTCATCGACACCACTGGCGCTGATACGTTCGTCACGTGGTACCACACGGCTGGCGCCTGGGACTCGACGACGGCTCAGAGTGTGGTTGACAACGCCCAGTACGACAACGGGACGAACCTCGCGAACTTCACGCCGAACAAATACGGCACTCGCTGGGTATACCTCGGCCACGACGGCGACCTCCACATCGTCTACGGGACCACGAATGGCAAGCTATCCACCGCCCAACTGGAACAGCCGCCAGCATCGTTGCCGACCCTGCTGACCGATTTCACGCTGTTCATTGCCAAGATCATCATCAAGGAAGGGGAGGCTAACTTCGAGTCTGTCGAGGTCTCATGGGAGAAGGAGTTCACGGGCGGCACAGTCGTCAACCACAACGACCTTGGCGCGATTGACGGTGGCACGGCTGGCGAATACTTCCACTTCACCAGCGCCCAGCACGCGGCGGTAGAGGGTCTGACCGACACGCGAATCCCGTTTATGACGGCGGTTGCTGGTGTGTTCTCGGACTCCGCCAACCTCACATTCGGGGATGCTGCTGGCCTGGCCGTAGCCAACTGGTTGAACGTTGGAACCGGTACGGCAGTGGCGGTTGGCGACTTCTCAGCGGGTGACGGCACGCGAACCCTGTTCTGGGATTCCAGCGCAGAAGACCTCGGGATCACGGGGACCACGCCGACAATCTCCCTTGGCACTACCACGATTGACAACTCAGCAGCCAACACGCTACTGGTGGGCGCTACGACGGGTACCACGTTCGACGGCCCTGTGACCGCAACGGCGCTGACCCTCGCGGCAGGCTCCACCGTCACTTCGATCCAAAACGAAGACGACATGGCGTCGGACCTCGACACGGCGCTTGCAACACAGCAATCCATCAAGGCTTACGTCGATGCTCAGATAGGCGTAGAGAACTTGTGGGACCGCGCCGGGACGATGCTATCGACGCATACGGCTGGCGACGACGTGACGGTAGACGGAACGCTCACCGTCGGGAGCCTCACAGACACCTACATCCCCGTCGCTGGTGTCGCTGGCGTCCTCGCGGACTCCGGGCTCGCGTACACGACTCCAGGCGCGGTGCCCACGCTGACGTTCGGTACGGACATCACATTCGCCAGGGTAGGCGCTCACACGCTAGAGGTAGGCGCCGCCGTCAGCGCCACGTTCAGCGGTGGGCTTGAAGCAACTACTCTGACTGCCAGTGGGCTGACCACAACGCGCATCCCGTTCGCTGGCGCTGGCGGGCTGCTGGGTGACAGCGCGGAGCTGACTTGGACGAACGGTACCAAGACGTTGACGATTGGGACGGACGTGACGATTGCGAGGACGGGGGCCACAACCGGCGCACTATCCGCCGCTGGCGGGTGGACGATGACCAACTGGCTCAACGTCGGCACGGGCACCGCGTCAGCCGTTGGCGATATCAGCGGCGGCGATGGTAACCAAACCTTCCTGTGGGATTCCTCGCTTGGCCAAGTGCGCGTTGACGGGCTCGCGTCTAGCAGGAGCAACTACCTATTCCGTGGCTACGATGGAGGATCTGTTGAGCGTACGTCGCTACGAACAGATGGTATTCAGTCATGGTATATAGCCAACGGGGGTGGGACTAGTGTGCTTGAGTTTTCTATTCCTGCGAGCGACATTGGTTTTGGGTTCGGGTCTGATCTAGCTTTTACGAATAGAGGGAACTTTTCGTGGAACCCATCAGATGGGCATTTTTACTGGCGCTCTCGTCGCGGTGGGTCAGGTGTACCTCGCATAGTGATGGAGCTTGAGGACTCTGGTGCGCTACAATTGAACTTTTCATCAGGAAAGATTGTTGCCCTTACGATTCCTAGCGGTATTCCGGGGTTCGTCTTCGCATCTACAAGCAGCCTCACTAATCGCGCAGACCATAAATGGAACGACACTACCGGGACGTGGTACTGGGCATCACGTATTGGAGGCAGCGGAACGCCATCTGCGGAGATGAGTCTAACAACTGACGGATGGTTGTACCCGATAGGTGGTCTGCAATTAAACGACACGACACTAGAGCGCACCGGCGCCAACGCGCTGGCCATCACGGCTACCACGTCGATGCTCTTAACGTCGGCAACGGTAACCACCAGCGCGGCGTTGTCCGTTGGAACTACGCTAGGCGTTACCGGCGCGCTGACGTGCGGTGACCACTGCTACGTCACCTCCGCCGATGGGATCACCACGGTCGGGGACACCAACACGCACATCCGGGCCAGCGTTGCGGACAACTGGATCTTTACGGCGGGCGGCGTCGCGGGCATGACGTTGAACGCAACGCACCTGACGTCAACGCTGCCGATCACTCACGCGGCGGGGAGCGCGGCGGCGCCTAGTATCACGCGGAGCGGGGACCTGAACACGGGCGGTTGGTTCC
>Ga0307928_10001371_pt1 | contig 18364 bp, 29 predicted proteins | sample AceLakmetagen232_FD_201815 | JGI IMG/M metagenome (GOLD analysis project Ga0307928, IMG submission 201815) | Saline water microbial communities from Ace Lake, Antarctica - #232 | ecosystem: Environmental > Aquatic > Non-marine Saline and Alkaline > Saline | place: Antarctica: Ace Lake... | reverse complement strand
GATAAGCTCCCAATCTGTTAGTGTCGAAACTACAGACTTTTGATACTTACTTGTTAAATCTTGTCTAATTTGTTTCTGCGTAGAATCCATCCACTCTTGTAAAGAGACTCGCATAAGCCTCTCATTTTTTCTTGCAAGATTATCGAGAATGTTTTGGATTTTAGGCATCTGGCGAGCCTCCTGCTTCTTTTGAAAGACCTTTTGCTTCAGTTTCGCCAGCTTCAATAAGATTCGATGCTATATAAAATTTATCACCTTCGGTATAAGGCACCAAACCAAGCTCGTTCCTCGCTTCATTAGGTGTTTTGAGACCCGCATTCACTTCTTTAACAAGTCTCTCTGACAAAGCGATTAAATCACGAGTGTCAATATCTTCAAACTTAAATTCATAAATCTCAGACTGTAAAATCTCATTTACAATTTCTTCCAGATCAAGCTGTAATGGTTCAACTACACTTTGCACATAAACTATTGTGGCTTCTTCAGCGACATTGCCACCAAGTTTACCAACTATCCTGATACCTACTCTTTCAGGAGGCATCGAATAAGCAATCAAAATATCCTCTCGCCTTGTCTGCTCGTATAGTTTGAAACTGGACTCTTTGACTTCAGTACCAAGCTTCTGATAAGTAAACTGACATTTATCAGGCTGGGTTATGACTAACGTTCCATGAGCATTTGCAGTTCCTTTGATTTCCTTATCTAAGAAATCGGCAATGACCTTCTCCGAACCATCGTCCCATTCTCCCTCTAAAACGATTAAAGCGGAAGGGACTCCATAATTCTCAAAGAAAGCAAGATTATAATCCCGCAAACTGATCAGACCCATTATATCACCAACTGCTGAGATAAGATTTGGGACACCATAGAAATCCGATTTGGGATAATAATTCTTATAGAATATCAACTCATTAGCCCGATCTCTTTTCCCGCCTGAAAACTCCTTACCTGTTTTAGCGGAAATATTCTGAATCTCGCCAAACTTCTTAAACCATACTTTCTTGTTATTCCTAATCTGAGCGTATTTCTTTTGAGACTTATGAACTCTCAAAGTATGAGAAGGCACGTGGAAAAGCTCTCCTATATCACCTTTGTTATTGCGAGCAACTTCAATGCCACAATAACCAATTGAACCCCAGTCAATTAAAATCTTTTTGAAAATATTCCTTATTTTATCACCATCAGAGTTTTTATGTTCTTTGAATTCCCTAAGCCTGTTCAATTCAGCTTGATTGTCTGTTTTACCTTCTCTAAGTTGAAATCTCGAACCAAGACCAGCAACATCGCTTGCAAGCTGATTCACACACCGGAAGAGTATCGAGTTTGATTCATACAGACTTAAGAACGACATCGGATTATACGGGGGAGGCACAAAGTCATTCTGAGTCATCCATTTTAACGTTGCCGGTAGCTGCTGCGAAGTACTTTTCACTTCTGCTTTCTGGAGTAAATCATAAGGGAAGAAACCCTTTGAAGTTCGGACATATACAGAACCTTTTTTTGATTTCTCTTTAGCCATTCAAAGATTTCTCCTCTTCACAACAAGCGGTCTTACGAACATTAGAATGCATACTCAATACCCTGTTCCATGAATAGTTTGGTATGTATTTTCTTTCATTTCACTTGTTCGGCATTCACCCTTGTGATGATAGTTAGTATATTGTAAATAGCCACTTTTTTTCATTTCCGCTACCACAATAGCCTTACACTCTTTACAATATTTCCATTTTCCTAAGCATTCTGCCACCCCACATTTTTCACACATTAGACTTGTCATTTTTTCTCCTCTTCACAACGAGCGTTCTTACGATTATGCTCAGCTATTTCTTGAGCACGTTCTGATAGAATCTTCTGGTCTTCTTCATCATACTCATCAAAACTAATATATATATTGCATATTTCGGGCATTTATTTCTTATCCAGAAATTGATGGCCAAAGAGCTTTTGAAAGTGTTTCAGTATCCGAACCTTTCAGAGCTGCTTTACACTCCGGACATTTTATTTTAGTACAAGGTATTGATTTGCCTTTGCTTGACTTTATGTGTTTCTGACTATAACCACATTTTGGACAAACACAATACTTTGCTCCACCGTCTCCTTGAGCAGAACCGGAATTACCTCGACCATCGCCACGTGCTTTTTGCATTTCAATCATTAGACCATACCTTGACTTATTCTCAGTGCTTGCAGAGGATCCCAATCAACATCCGCATAAGCAGGGTCGATAACTTTCGCTGCAACAAGGAAAGCCGCCCCTGCTGCATCAGTAAGAAACGAAGCATCGAAGTTAAGGGTTACTAAATCATGCCTGATAAATGTTCCACCAGCATCAGTAACCGCTGTTTGCATAGCTGCTGAGTGTGCTGATGTAACACCTTTTACAACTGCATATCTCATTCCCATTATTATTTACTCCTATATTAGTTTTTAGGCCACATATACATGGCCTTTCTTATGCTTACCATCTACTGTAAAAATACCGTACCGGGCAGCATCGACAGTATGATCGTCTTTCTGCACTGGTATATCACTTGGATTCTTAGCTGAAGTTCCCTTCGGATAATGATAAATTGCAAATTCTCTACAAGTATTTCTACAAGGTCTATGAATAACTAAACTCGGCTTTCCATCTTCTTTGACTTTTAGTTTGCTTTGAAGAAGCTCGATACCTTTAGATACATCTTTTCTTGCAGCTTTTGTTTTTATACCGGCTTTTCTCATTTCACTTCTTGCCGCAGCATCCTCTGGATCTGCAATATTCTCAACATACTGCTCACCCTTACTAAGCAGCTTAACATTACGTATATGTTCTTGAATTCCAGTCTGTGCTTGATAATACTCTCGATAGATATGCCAGTTCTCATCTGGATCTTTAGCAAGCCAGAGACAGACAAACGGATTCGTAAAACCAAAATCAAATGCTCTATATCTTCGCCATTCTCTTGGTATTCTAAACGGTTGAATAACGTGCATTTGTCTATTATAAGTTTTGAAGACAGCACCGTAGAAGCTTGCAAACTCTCCAGCGATTCTTGTAGCTTGTGTTTCAACTGGCCATTGAGCTATCATATCATCAATACGTTTGTCTGGGATATAACCACCTTTACTCTTACGATTGCCATTGAGATTAATTTTGAACATCTCATCCGTATCTGGCAAATCTTCTATTCTCTCTTCCAACTCAGGCTGTGGTTTAATCGGTGTCATACCCCAGCTTAGATAACCAGACTTTGAAAGTAATCGTGCCTGCATCTCTTCAAGTATAGCTGCAAAATCGTGATGACACTGCTCATCGCAATGAATTGAATCTACTGCTCTGCCTTGAAACAACTCCCTACCTTGATTGAAAGCTTTGAATTCGATCTTATGACCGTTCTTCAAAAAGACTCTCTTAGGTATTTTTTGCTGTCCATAATCAATTGGACCAATAGCGTGACTTGGAATGAATTTTTTGAGTTTATCTTCCCATAAAATATCTCGTACCTGCTCCCAACTTTCAATACAAACCCAGTGAACACCGTTAGGTTTGTAATGAACAGGATGATAGTCTTGTACTAACAAAGCTAAATCCATCATGTTAGTATGCGTCTTGCCTGACTGGTTGCCACCAATAAGCCATTTGAAAGAAGCATGAGAATTATGAAACGCATACTGCTCTTTACCTAATGGTCGATACAGTGCTATATTTTTTCCCACTCTTTTTATTTGATTTATAGTGAGCGTTTTATATTTCCTTTCTCACCGACTTCTGTTTTGAAACGCTTTTGTATTTCTTCCCGAATTGATTTTGCTTCTTCTACTTCCATAGAATCTGCTGCAAACGTAATCTGCTCAATTGATTTAAGTTTGGGCAGCATGAAGTTCGCAATCGTTGCCATATCAGAAGGATTTCCCCATGAACATTCAACCCATGCTTCTAAGAAAGATTGACGCTCTCTCTTTTCTACAGCTTGTATGCTCTTTTGTAATGTAGCTACAGAGAACTTATTCTTAGAACCTACGGGACGCCCATTGGGATTGCCAGATTGGCCTTTAACAAACTTATTAGTCCCATTTACCTTATTTCCTGTAGGCACTCTATTCTTAACAGGATTCTTTTGTTTAATATTTACCTGTTGTTTCTTAGGGGTTTTACCTTCTTTAAGAATGCGACCGGGAGGTGCAACTGGCTTTTTCCTGTTGTTAATACTCTTTTTTACTTTCGCTTTCATATACATACAATATAAAAGTAAAAGCAGATTCTACTTAGGTTTATTTTGAGGAAGATTAAGGAATGTTCTATAAGTGGTTTATTGGTAGGGTCTTAAAATCTTAAAAAAACTTTATTTCTTATCTTTTGTTATCCTTTCTATGTGTATTTCCAACCCACAAACATCACAATACAAATAATGCTCTTCAAGTGAGCTGACTTCATCTAACAGGTGTTTCTCATGTGAACACATAAATTTTTTCCATAACTTGAGAATGATTTTGTGCTGTAGAATCTTTGGATATGTAATACCTCTATATTCGTTTAGCCTATTCATACTTGCTTTTCCAAACCAGTTACTATGGTATCGAGCTGATCCGCAATCTTCTCGATAACTGCTTCACCACATTGCCGTATTCCTATATCGTCCTTTATTTGACTATCTTTTTCAAACGCAGCAACCAAAGACATTGCATCACCTAACCCAAGCTCTATTTGAACAATCATGGTCTCTCCTCAAATCGAACCAACATAACAAATTGTGATTGGCAGAACAATCGCCTTTTTATTTTCACAGCAAGCTCTAATTCATATCGAGCGGCTTCGGACGGACGGTTTGTCCAAGTAGGTCTGTTACCTTCGTAGCCTTTGAAATACTTATGGTTTTTGAGCCACGTTTTTACCCTTGTATTTTTCAGTATGTACTTCATTTTGATTTCTCCTTTTGTAAAATGCAGGGAAGTTTCCGTACCTCCCTGCATATATTATCTTAAAGGGAAGCAAATTTCCTATTTTGTACCTACTTTATACATACCACCCGTACCACCTTTTTTACCTTCTGGACGGTCTTCACCTATACCAGCTACAAAACCAGCTATATTGGCTAAATTGAAAAGTTGTTCTGCACTAATCCAATCTGGGTTATGCAGAACGTAAAGAGTTGTTTTCCATTCCTTGAAAGTAGATCTATACCTAATTTGTGGGGTTCCTTTGTTTCCGCCTTTAGAACCACCAATACGAACCCAGATACCTGGCTCATTTCCTGCTTCGCATTCAATTTACCGAATTCAACTCATTCAACAGTTGATGCAAGTAAGAATCTCTCATATCCGCATCGCTAATCACTTCGTCAATCGGTACATAACTTGTGTTTGAATCCTTGCCAACATTACTCGGAGCAATAAAAGCTCGTACAGTCGTAGGTTTCTCTTCAGGTTCGTCAGCCTCGACTTCAACTACGATGTAGGACAGAATATCACGAGCTTGCACAATCCGATACTGAGCAGCAGCTTTTGAATCATCCCATTGGAAGCAATTATGCAATGGAGACTTCTTCTTCTTGGCTTCGATGACCAGGAGCTGTGGCGTAACGCCACCTCTCCTCTGCTTAATCTCGCTAATAATGCCGTAGGCTACATTTGCATCTGGTGCGTTCTTAGGTGCTCGTTTCCATTTACAACTCACTTTTTTCTTTTTTGACATTTTGAATTCTCCTTATTTACTTGTAAACTCTAATAAAACCCACAGGGGCCGAAGCCCCTATGAGTTCGGAGGAGGGTGATGAAAAGCTGATAATCTTTAACAATTGACTTTCAATTTCTTCATTCTTATCCCGGTCTCCCTATCTTTCAATTAAGCAATAGGCCTCTTTCATACATATGACCTCATAGTACACCTCCTTTCTTGGCAACTTGTCAACTTTTCAAATAGCATAATACATTCTATATTATATTATCGTAAAAAACGTATCCAGACTCAAAAAGAAAATTAAAAAATTACGATAAAACTTTAACCAATATTTTCTCCCCATCCATCTCAGTATGAAATTCGTTTGGTACAAGTACATTAACATCTTCGGGAGCACTCATATTTCTGTATTTTTCTGCCTGCAATTTATAATCATGGAATATTGGTAACCCTGAAAAAACTCTGGTAATTTGCCAACGTTTTGCTTTCTCAATAAATAACCTTTTCATATCCTTATTTTTCAAACCAGTTTTTTGCTGTATATGCTTTAATGAAAAAGCAGAGAGAAGGCCAAGAATCGAAGGCTCTCCTTTTTTGCGAACAATATACCAATGACGATATCGTTTCTTATTTGTCATAATTACCACCTTGATTTTTACAACTCGACAACCTTTCCCGTCTGTAATTTTGGATTGTGTGTTACCATAATAATTTGAATCCCAAAATCTTTTGATAATCCATCGAGTAGCAATCGAGTGTTCTGCCAATATTCTGCCGACATTGATTTGAAGGGCTCATCCATTAATAACAACTTTCTTAAACTGGGTTTCGCTAAAACTAAACAAGATAATCGTAAAGCGAAACCAGCCATTTCACATACCGCACCAGAATCACCATTCAATGGATCTTCAACCTCATGTTCACCTTTAGTAAGTATCAAAACGGCTTCTGTCCTACCACGCTTCTTGTCAAAACGAATCTTGAACCCATAATCGTCATCGTCAAACACAGCCTCTAAACATCTACTAACAACTCCCGCTATCTGGCTATGTGCTCTTTGCTGTATTTGCTCTGCGACCTGTTGAGCAGCTTGCTGTGCTTCCTCTATATAAGTCAATCTGTCTTCTGCTCCTGTGAGCTTTTTACGTTCTTCACTACAGCATCTTTTAACGACTTTCAAATCGCTTAACAGATCGTCCACCTTCTCTCGTGTTTCAATTAAGTCCATTTTTATTCATCCTTCGCTTTACAGCCTAATTGCTTTGGATGCTCACCAATAGCAAGGCTATGCCTCAAAGCCTCTTCCCATCCAGCTTTCCAAAAAAAGAATTCAATAGTACACGCTTCGTATGGGCTTTGAGTTTCATAATTATTTTGGAAAGCCGATACACCTTCTTCAAACCATTTATTTTTATTCATCCGGCCAGTTCTCCTTGAATTCATCAAGAGCATTGTCAAAAGCTTTTTTAGATGTTGCCTCTTGCTTTTCCAACTGCTTCAATTTCCTTTTACCTTCGTTCAGAGTTTTGCAATCAAATTCACGCTCTAACTGATTCATCACTTCGCTGAGAGCACCTTCTGCTTTGTCGGCTTCTTGCTGGGCTGATTCAACTCTCTTTTTCAGATTAAGATATTCGTTAAGTTTTGCCATTATGGTATTCCTTAGATTTTGTGATATTTTTTCTTTGCCCTCAAATAAACATTGTGGGCTTCCTCTGATGTATCAAAACCACCTAAATATATAAATTCCTTGTCCACGATTATTCGTGCATCATATTTTTTGTTGGCTTTATTCCAAGAATAACCCTTAGTGTTTTTTCGATTCCATTGCATCGAGAATAATTTGCTTCGCTTCTGTTGATGTTTTCCCTCTATGAAGAAATTCTTTCATAGCTTCTACAAAATCCAAAGCCGTCTTACCCAGTTTCTCAAGCTCATCAAAAAATTCCCCCATATCTAACATAGCTTTAACTTGTTCTTCTGCTTTAGGAATATACTTATCTTGAGATATATCGAGATAATATGGGGTAACTGAACCATCACTCATTAACAAACCTACTTGTGGTTTATAATCAATTTCATCCGACTTTCTTCGCATTAACGTTCCACAGTTAAAAATTCTTGGGTAATGAGGATCTTTGGATGGAAAACGATTTGTATAAAACCCTTTATGATTATCACCATAAACTGCAATATCATACCCTTCCAACAAACTAAGATTCTTTGAGACTTTATTCTCATCAGGAGCTTTTGGGTATGAATATCCTGGTATCCAAATGTAATCGTGAATAACAGCTATATCAATCCAACCGTCAACAATATCGTGACATTGTTGGGGGGGTTTTATTTTATACCCCGGAGGAAATCCAGATACAACCAAACCCTTATTCTTATTAGCATCATCGGCAATTGTAATATCACCTGGTAGAATATTCTTAATCTTACCGGCTTCAACTAAAGTCCAATATGCACTGCGATGAATATCTTCATATTGGTGATTCGGCAAATCATGCTGACCCGGAATAGCATACATATCAGGAAGCTGATCAATTGCAAAATTTATCAATTCGGCAGGTGCATTCCACCCATCAGCAATTTTCCTGCTGCGGTCGAATACATCACCAGCACAAATAACAGGGCATTCATATTTCTCTTGCAAATCTCTCACTTCCTCCAATGGCCTCGCCTGTGCAGACAACCAATTAGGCTCCGCTGACCGCCAAATTGGTGGCTTCAGTGACAAATGCAAGTCGGAACAGAATATAGCTACAACTTCCCTAAGTTCTGCATTTTTGCTCCGCATAATGGACACCTTCCTTTCACAGTTTTTTCCAATTCTTTTTTGAGGGTTGTTAAGTTTTGTTTAATTCGATTTTTCTTCTGCTCTTTACTTTCGACAGATTCAATTAGAATATCAAGTCTATCATATTGAATATTTATCCGCTCGGTTTTCTCTTTCAGCTTTTCCAAGGGTCTAATTGATGGTGGTCTATTTTCTAAAGCAAGCTTCAAATTCTGAGCGTATTCGATTGATTTCGACAAATTTTCAACTGAGACTGCTATTTTGCTATAGCTATCACCAATAGACACTACTTTTAAGCCGTCTGACGCTTGCCTGGCTGCGTTTTCTCGTATATATGCGTACTCTGCTACTAAATTCAGATTTGCGTCGATCCTGGAGCGTTTCTCGACATTCGATTTGTATTGATCTTGCAGAGATTCTACACGCTTTAGCTCGATATTCAAATCTTCAACATAAGCCAATTCCTTCTTCTCTTGGATAGCTTTCAACAAAGACTTTTCAGTCACTTTTATGATAGCTCTTGTATCAAACAATTCAGATGCAATATTTGCTAATGTACTGTCGATCACTTCAAGATTGATTATCGAATTTAACTGACGAGATACTTCACCAGCAGTTTCACAGAACCAGAATGGTGCAGTATGTTGCGTTTGGAAATTTATTTCCGACACATTCACAAACTCTGCTATATCTCTCGGGACATCATTTCCAAACGCAACATAAGATTTCGATTTGTCACTAAGTCTATACGAATTGGTATTCTTGTTGCGAATACGAATAACTTTTTCACTATCAATAGATAATCGGACTTTTGCTTCGTCAGAATCCCAATTTATAAATGAATCGCCCGCAGGTTTGTTTCTCATAACCCATCGCAAAGCACGCAGCATCCAACTTTTGCCAATGAAACTCTTACCCACAATAGACGTGACGTTTGGGCTGAATTCTACGTCAAGTTTCTCGTTTGCACCAAATCCGCGTATTTGTATTTTTTCAATCATTAACAACTGCACTACCTTCCTCTGTAGGCCATGTTGGTTCGGTAACACCATTATTACCTGCCTTAGCCACTTTATATCTTTTATTACTTTTCTTTTTCCTTCCTTTCGTTTTTACCAAACCCCATTTTTCAGCTAATTGGAATAATTCAAATTCACCAAATAGAAACTTTCGTATCTCATTCTTCTTTTCAATTTCAATTCGTGCGTAGTCAGCGAATTCCAAATTATCAAATCGACTATAACGAGCCATTATCTCAGCTCTCGTCCATTGCTCGATGAGCTTTATCAATTCCTTCCTTTGTTGTAATGCTTCAGATTTTTTCATACTTCCAAATCCTGTAAAGTAATTTGATATATTCTTGGTTTCCAAATCATAGCTTTACCACCACGCTGTTTTTTGACTTTTCTCCATGCCCATATTTCCAAACTACGAGAAGGACATACCAGCCAATCATAAGATTCTTGATTTTTTTCTTCGGTCAACTTGCGAAAATGCTCTGCAAACGAACTGCCGCAGGCCTGAACACCAATTATCCTGTCGGATGTAATTGCAATTATATCTATAATCCCAAACAAGTCTTGACGCTTGCCAAACTGTCCCGCATAACGTAACCAGCGTTCAACGATACCAGCTTTATATCCTTGCTCTCGCAACTCTTTTAATGTTCTTGATGTTGGTGACATTTTATAATTATCCTACAATTTTCATACCAAAAGGAACAATACCTTTCAATATATTTTCCCAATGCTTCCAAACTTTTGGATCAATTGGGTAATTCGTTCCATATTTATATTTTCTAATATATTCTTGTAATTCTAACCAAGTCTTCGATGTAATAACAGTATTCTCTCCATATCTACAAGAATATTGAGGGAACGCCATTTGATGTTCAAAAGCTCTTGCTGGTCCGTTAATTTTTACCCTATACCTTCCGGTCATTTCCAAACTTATATCTCCACCACATTCACTACACATAAACTTTGGAAGAAACTTAAGAGAAGGAAGATTTCCAAATAATTCTTTATAAGTACCCTCTTTGAATATTTTACACGAATCACAACCAATTTTAATTATTTCATTTTCGTCGTTATTCATCTTCTTTTCCTTCCAAATGGCATTTTATCTCTGATTGATTTCATGCCCAACATTTTAGTGACTTGCTTCCATCCCTGCTCGGATAATTCATCTTGTTTTAGTTTGAATTTTTTAGTTCCTATTAAAGGTAGTTTTACCAATAGAAAATTTTCATTATATATATCTATCCCTTTTGCACTAACAATACTCAAATACTTAAGACCTTCTCTAAGTTCACCCTTCAAATATTTAATGGCTGTTTTTTCGCCAATCCCTTTTACACCTTTAACATTATCAGTTGTACAACCGGCAATAGCTTTCATCAATGCCCATTCAGATGGAACTATTCCGTATTGCTTTTTGAATCCTTGTAAAGTCAGAGTCTTGTGCGTCTGTGGATTGTAAAAGGAAATATTGGAGGTGATGCACTGATACAAATCTTTATCACTGGTTATAATAATACCCTCACGATCATTCCTATCAGTAATTGTATATTTGCAAAGAGAAGCAATTATATCATCACTCTCATAACCATGCTGAACAAACACATTATTGAATCCTATCATAGGCAAATAAGTTGTGCGGAGTTTCTTCATCTGCCATCTAAAAGCCATATCAAATACAATTTCTTCATCTGTATATTCTTTGTTTTCCCTGTTGGCTTTGTACTCCGGGTAAATCTCTTTGCGTTTGCTTGTATTACTATCCCAACAAAACACAAAATTGGAAGTATTAAAAAAATCTTGGAATCCTGACAGTGATTTCAAGAATCCATATATTACACCAGTAGCGTCTCCACCATAACTTAGATCACCGGTTGAGTGTTTAGCACGATGGCACAAATAATTACAATCGAGTAATAAATATTTTTCACTCATATCTCTTTTTCCTCTTAATTGTATATTGATCCTCAATATCATTCCATACGTCGCCAACAAGTTCATGCAAATCTTTCTCAAGACTTTGATGCTCGATGAGTCTGATTATTTTCTTTCTCGAACCTTTAATACCCAGACCTTTTGCTTTTATAATATCACCCTTCGTCCAGTATTTCTCGTCAAGTAGATAATCAACACAGCTTCCAACATCATCTATACCACCATGAAATCCAGAATCAGACTTCATTGAATTATAAATAGGTATTATCACTGTACGCTCTCGCCCATTTATTCTGTTCTTCTTAACTTTTACTTTACTATAAACACCAAGCTGACGTTTCTTTCCTTTGAATGTCTTTTCGATTCTACCAACAACGCTTGAAAGCATTTCAATACAAGTATAGAAGTGCAGAGCGTGACCACCTGAGCATGTTTTCTTTGATTGAAAAGGCAGGGCATTGATATTATCTCTCGTCTGATTTATGATAATCAAAATTGAACCACTTTCTTTCAATGGTCTTCCTATTACTCTACGAAGCATTGATGAATTCACTTTTGCTTTACCATCACCCATAGAACCTTTCGTTTCTTTATCCTTATCACTTCTATGAGCTTTCTTATGCTCATCAAATTTCTTTGCTTCTGGTTCGCTACTTAAAGAATCCATTGAATCAAGAATGTAAATAAAAGGCTTGCCTTTCTTGATAGCATCATCAACATTATAATAAAATTCTTCTATTGTAAAAGAGTATTCTTGGCCGGGTGCTTCCATTCTATCAGCAACACCCTTACCAAAGAAACGCTCGATATCCATCAATGCACCATCTTCACCATTATCGTAAATAAACCTATGATTTTTGAAATTATTATTGATTGCAGCTTCCGCCAAACAAGTCAACGATAGCCAAGTTTTACCACTTATTGAATCACCTACTATAAAATAATATCGACCCTTGGCAAAACCACGTTCTGGGTAACCAGTGCAAGCAAGATTCAAGAGTGTGCTGCCAGTAGATAGAAAATCATTAGCTGTCAGCTTTTCTTCTTTGCGTTTCTGTCTCAATGCTTTTTTAATATCTTCGGTTTTCATATCTTATAATTCCAAAAGCTGGTGGCAAATCCTATTATGTTGCAGGCACAACATTTTTCGCTCAGAAAGAAATTTAGCCTAAATTGCCACCAGCATATTTGTTTCCCAATTAAGCGTCGTCGCATTCATCCCATATAGGACAGTCATTGCACTCGGGCAATTCGTCAGTGTCTTTACCGAAAGTACCACCGCCGGGGCATTTATTCTTTCCACCTTTTTTGCCTTTGTCTTTCTTGGACTTCTTTTCCGGCTCAGCTTGAAGATCGTCAAAAGCAATATCTTCCACAACATCACCATCGTCACATTCAACAGTAACCGTTTTGTCATCATCGTCAACAGCAGTTATCTTGCCAGGATAATCTTTACCGTCAACTTCAACTAAAACTCGATCATCTTCTGACCATGAATCGCCCTTAGCTTTACCACTGTCACTATTTTCACCAGCAGCATCGGAATCGAGCTTTGTCAAATCATCATAAAGAATAGTTTGTTTGTCACCGTCATCAAACAAAACTATTGCCCCATCATCTTTGGTTTCCTCAATGGCACCTTCGTAAGTCTTACCATCTATTTCCGCCGAGACTCGATCACCTTCTTCAAAACCTTCCTCACTGTTGTCATCCTTTTTCACTGCCCCGGATTTCTTAGACTTCTTACTTTTCTTCTTCTTATCACCGTCGCTATCATCATCGTTATCAACAGTCTGTAGGAAAATTTCCTTTAGCTCATCGTACTCCTTGATAATGAGGATGTCGTCAAGACAAGTTGTTTCTGCAAGGATATCTTCATCGTAATCCTCACTACGTGGCTTGAAACCGATGCTTGTAACTTCGTAAAAGCTGTTACCAGAAAAGCTCTTCTCTTCGACACCACATTTCAAAGTGAAGCCACCTTCAAGCTCTGCAAAATTCTCATAGTTGTCGTCATCATCCGAATTCTTAATTTCCGTATCAAGGCGTTTACCGAACAGATGAAACGATATTTCCCATATCTGGACGCCTTTGTTTTTGTCTTTTGTATTGATGACATTGAAAAGCTGCCTCTCCTTCGGAGCCAAATCTTTGAGGAGGTCTTCGTCGGCGTCCGGATCTTTTGTAAGCTTCGCTCTAAAATCACAAATTGGGCAAGGCTCATCGTTTGTTTTCCTGGGACAGACATAAGATGTTTCATCAACACCAATACTACGGTGAACCCAAAACGTCCGTTCGTAATGAAGTTCGCCCTTGTCGGCGTAGGGATTACCCTCACCAACTTCGTAGGGAAGTATATCAAGGCGGGCAGTCTTGTCACTCTTCAAAATGAATTGCTTTTTATCATCAGGTATATCAAAAGCTGTACTATCGAATCCAGTCTTATGTGTTTCAGCCCTCCGCTTTGCTGCGGCGGATGTACTACGTTTTTGTTTCTTCTCTCTTTTCTTTTTCTTCTTGGACATCTTCTTATCTCCTTTTAGTTTTCTTCTTCATTATTGTTAACGTTATTAAATTCGTTTTGTTTTTTCATTGCCTCCTTTCCCCTGTAGAAACCAGCAGTCCCACATTTCACGCAAAGAAAGGCAAGAATTGGAAGCACGATAATCGCACCTAATATTATCAAAATCCAATCAACCATTTAACTATACCTTATTCCTCACTTTGTGTGTAATCTTACTTCGTTTGCTTCGTACTGACCGCTTTTCGACTTCGTCCATTGCTTCCTTTGAATTTTCAGAAGCTCGTGGTGATGCAAAATACTTTTGGCCATACAGGTCAACAAGTTTCTCCAATGCTTTCTTTCGATGGTCAATTGACGTCACAGCAGCTTGCACAATGCCAACTCGGTACTTAGCTTCAAACATTACTTGCTGGGCCTTTTCATATGATGCTTGAGTTATTAAAACTGCGGCTATCGCTTTGTCAGTGACTTTTGGCAAATCATAATCATCTGGACTTGTTCTTATAGCCAAATCCAAATCGGATTTAACTACGTCAAACGCAGCTTTAGCTCTCTCAAAGTCATCCCTTGCATCCTCAAGATCGACAGCCCATTTGAAATACAATTTGGGTTGATCTATCCATTCGTCATCGAGCCGATTCTTGTCAATATCAAGTATACAATTTGGATCCAACAACCCCGCTTCTGCCATTCTTTTTTCTTTTTTTGTACTCATTACAACCCTTTCAAAAATAGATTTACATTATATTATCGTAAAAAACGTGTCCAGACTCAAAAACTTTTTTAATCTTTTCCGCCCTCTATAACCTCATAGCAAGCTGCTGCAAGCCCGGCGTGTTTGCTATCATAAAAATTATCCCTAAAAGCATCAATGATTATATAAGCCCGGCCGGTAAACTTACCCGCTTTCAACATTTCAGTTTTGCAGCAAGCTAATACTAACCAACGAATTTGCTCAGGCTCTTCCCCTTCAGTTGCTTTTAGTATTCTTGCCATCTCTTTCCAAGTTGTTTTTCTGTTATACAATAAAGCCCTAACAATTTCAAACGCTTGAGCCTCGGCAGTTTCAGTCACTATTGCATTCAACCGCTCACTTTTAGATGGTAGATGTATAATACTATCCAAGAAAACCAATGCCTTACGAGCAGAGCCATCACTATTCTCAACAATCTTTTCAATAACTTCCTTGTCTATTTTTGTTTTCTCTTCTTTACAAACAGAACTAATCAACCCTGCCAAACTTTCCTCACTCAATGACTTGACGATTATTTCTGTGCATCTATTCTTAATCGTCTTTTTCAATTTTTGTGGGTCAGTAGTCGTGAACAAAAAATAAACATGACTTGGTGTATCTTCAAGCATTTTTAAGAATTCATCTTGTGCATCTGAAGTTAGCTTATGACATTCATCGACCAACCACACCCGACAAGTACCTTTCATTGGTGCTTGATGTATCCTGCGTTTGATTGCCCTTACATCTTCGATTTTACGCGGAGCATCCTCAATAAAATCGTGTCTGCTACATCTCAATCTCCTACGAACAATTCTCGCAAGCGTAGTCTTACCACAGCCAGATGGACCAGTAAAAAGAATAAAATGAGGAACACTATCTTTACCAATCGCTGCTTCAAGTGTTCTTACAGCAATCTCTTGACCCACTATCTGATTTAGTTCCCTTGGTCGATATTTTTTATATAACTCCATTATTTCATTTCTCCTTCTTTCTTTTTCTCGGCTTGCACACATTTCAATCTACCAACAATAGAAGTTCCTACACTTTCCAATGTAATTTTTGACGCAGCACAAATACCATGCCTATTGGATGAGCAAGCAAATTCTCTGCAATTAACTAATACTGATTTTCTATGGCATCCTGTCGTCTCAGTCGTCATAACTCTTTCGACATCCCCCAATAGAATAATTGCTTCTTTCAATTGAGGACTATAATCACCTTGGATTCCTTCTTCAAGATTACCCTTCAGTTGATCGTGACGGTGTTTCATATCATCAACCATCCAAGAAAGGTTTCGCACAATACGTTTTTTTTCTTCGTTATTCAGAATCATCTAATTATCCTTTCACATTATATTTTAATTTCTTCCTTCTCAAACCAACTCCCACCAACCGGAGTAATCCCAACCTCTACGGTAAGGGGCACAATAATCCAATCCCAATGCTTTCTAATATCCTCATATATAACTTGTTTGACAATATTCAAATAATCTTTTCTTTCCCTCTTATGAATGTCACCAACTATACTATCATGAATCTGACCCACGATTAAGGATTTCATTTTATATTTTCGCATCAACTTTTGGATTCTAATCAAACACCACAACAACCAATGGAAAGCTGAACCTTGTATCGGGTAATTGGTTGCTTGTTTTCTATTAAGATTTCCCTCAATTATAAATCCAGTAAGTGTTTTGAAATATCCATTTTCTTGATAAGCATTCCACCAATCCTTCTTCCACTGATTATACACTTTGAATCTCTTATTCCAGAAATCATATTCAATATTTTGCAAGTGCTTCTCGAATGTTCCATCTTCTGGTTCTTCCTCCGGATCACAAGCACCCAACTCATAAATACCCATTGACTTCAAGTGACTGTATAAATCGAGTCCTGTTGATTCTATTTTCAAATCCATTTTTTCAATACGATTCCATAAATCTATTGCACGTGATTTGTACCAGTCACCATAAAATTCTGCGAAGATAAATCCGTTTTTTCCAGCATCTCTCATCCAATAACTAACTTGATTTCTTTTGACCATATAAATCTCAGCAGCTACATCACGGTGCATATCCAATTTCTTATTCTTAATATATTTAATCATCTGCGGGTCTTTATGATAACAAGCCCCATTGCAAATTTCGGCTCCCTTAAAATCTATCTCAACAAGCTGATGATTTTCACGAGCAATGAAAGCTTGTCTAATAAGCTCTGCAATTTCAGGGTCTTTTATTGGGATATTTTGAAAGTTTGGATGATCACTACTCCCCCGATATGATTGTACAAGATGTAATGGAAAATTCGGGTGACAAAATCCATCCGTTGTCTCTCGTAATATATTTCGTAGATAGGTACTTCTGGCTTTTTTTAACTTCTCAAATCTCAAATAGTTATCAACAAATTTCAAGCCAGTCGATTTCAAATTCGTTTCATCTACTTGTGCCCTACCTGTCTTAGTACGAGAAAGACAGTTATATTTCATTACATCAAAAAGAATCTTGCCAAGTTGCTCCCTGCTTCCAAAGTTCGTTTTAAAGCCATACGTTTTCCTCCATATTTTGTAAATCTTATATTGCTTGAGGCTATCTGATAACCCTTTAATTTGCAAACCCGTTTCACAAATCGCTTTCTCAAGATATTCAGTATCTATACGTATACCGTTTGACTCGACTTGAGACAAAGCAATACAACCATCATGCAATAATTTATACGCTTGGTTGGTAATTGGTTTCATTTTTTATGCCTATCTAATCCCTCACAAAATTTCCCAAATCTCTAACTTCTGCCTGCCCCAATTCAAAGCTTCTTGATGAGTCGGGAAAAACACATCCAACTTTTTCCCTTTAATAGAACCACCCCTATCCCATACGGGCACAGTTCCATAACCGGGTATTTTAAGCACCACACCAAAAGAAAACTGAGAAGGGGCTGCACAAAACCTATCACCAACCTGTATCTTATGATTATTTGCTGTATGGCCATCAGACCATTTACCACAACATTTCTCACACGGACAATAAGCAGTAACTTCAAAAATACCAAGACTTCGGCTTGTAGAAGGTAGTATAAAACAGTTAGCTTCCGCTAATTCGGAAACTGATACTTGAAGATTATTAATTTCTTGTTTTACTAACATAATACTTGATAGTACACAAATCAATGCAAGACTCAAAATACATATATTGAATTTATATTGTAATTTGGACATCTTTAAGCTCCTTAATAAACTCAATTAATTTTCATTTTTTATGTTTCTCTGTATGATCAAAACTCGTCATTACTTCAAGTTTTTCTTTCCTATTATCCCAAAAATTACCTTCCTCATGATGCACTTCCTTTCCTTTAGGACAATTCATTACATCTCTGTGCATATATACCGTAAATTTCTTACCATTTTTTCTATAATCACGAACGATGTATTTTCTTTTGCCATTGTCACTAACGGTTTTAACTCTCCATTTATAACGGCAAAGTCGTAACCAATCCCAGTCATCAAGAAGAACATCGACATCACCTACTTTTAGGATTTTCATTTTCTTTTCACTTGAATACACCCAATGTATTACGTTTGAGCTTTCTACATTTTATTATCTGATTCTGTATATCAAAAAGAGTCATCTTACTTCCCAACTTTTTAATATCTAATTTTTTATAACAATGAGGACATATCCATTCAGAATCACAATTTGCCA
>Ga0307928_10001370_pt1 | contig 18367 bp, 24 predicted proteins | sample AceLakmetagen232_FD_201815 | JGI IMG/M metagenome (GOLD analysis project Ga0307928, IMG submission 201815) | Saline water microbial communities from Ace Lake, Antarctica - #232 | ecosystem: Environmental > Aquatic > Non-marine Saline and Alkaline > Saline | place: Antarctica: Ace Lake... | reverse complement strand
GAGGTTCTAAGCCTCTTAGAGATTTCATTATCTCTATTGTTATTTTTGCATACTTAACCATTTCTTCATCACTTATTATTTTTATATTTCTATCTTCCATTTTGACCTATTCCTATTCTACTGCGAATTATCGCCAATATTCCTCCAATTGTTTTTCTAGTTCTTCTACTTCTTCTTTCATTTCATCACAATAAATATTAGTCCAATTATCAACTACTCTTTTGATCCTCTTATATTCAATCTTCTCTCCCTTAGCAAATAACTTATCTCCAAGGATAATCAACTTCTCCTTATCTTGTACACTCATCTTTTCAGTCAATTCTTCAAATAATTGTCCAGTTGTTTTTTTTGTATTTATCATTTGTTCACCTTTCCTGACTTAGAAGAAATCATTTTTTCCCCTTACTAATAAAAATTAGAGATTGAATAAAAGGATGAGATTCATTAATCCTATAAAGATTTGATTTTCCAATCTTCCTTTCAATATAAGCTAAGTCTTTTTCTATGAGATCATTTAAAACAATAACTAAAGTTCTGTGTTTAACATTTGCTCCTAAGATAATCTCTCTTATTCCATAACTCTTTTTTCTATTGAAGATTAGAAATTCTAGAATCTTAATTCTAGGATAGTTTCCTAGATATGCTCTAATCATTTTTTCTTTCCCTTCTTTAAAAATTTAATTATAATCTTAACTATCCAGATCATAAAAATTATTAAACTTATTCCGAACAATGCAACTAAAAGAAGTGCTATAAAATTACTCATTTTAATTTAAATCCTCCAGGAATTTATCAATATCAAAGTCTTCTTTCTCCATCTCTATTTTAGCCATGGGATATTTAGCTCTTAGATAAATGTTTTCTTTCTCAATTCTTTCTTTATCGGCCTTGAGTTTAATCACATCTTTAATCTTCATTTCTTTTATTTGATTGAATCCTATATCCATAATAAACTAACATCTTTGTCCTTTATATATGTTTCCTTTATTACATTGTTATTAACATTAATGTAAATATACTTCTAGAATTAATAGTTCAAATCTGAGGTTGGAGTATTGACTCTAGCTCTCTGATAATTTACAATGCTAAGAGTTAGACTGGCCAAACCAACGAAGGCTATGAACCATGGGAAGTTTAGCATGATCTTATTATAGACGGTGAAGGGAGTCATGAGTTGATAGAAGTATTCACTCGTTAGCATTCCTCTATAAACATTAGATATGACTAGTCCGAAATAAGTGAAGATGGATGTTAAGATAAAGATAACTCCGATCATTACGGGATTCTCTCCATTCTTATATCCTAGTAAGACCATGGCAAAAACTAGGGAGAAGATAAACAAATAACTAAATAGAATTATTATTGGTTTCAAGTTTAACAATCTATAAATTGTATCTCCGAACCATGTTTGACAATCTCCATAAGTTGTTCCTGGAAGTTCGCAATGGACTCCTTCTAATCCAGTTTGGAAAGTAGCAACTCCGAAATAAACAATAGCTAAGAAAATCCCAGATAGGAATATCGCAAACATTGCAATTATCAAGAAAGATATTGCACTCTTATTTTTAGGATTAAGCTGTTCTAACATTTTCTTCCTCCCCTTTCATCATCTCTAAATATCTATCGTTATTATTCTTAAAATATCTTGCTATTTTATCTACACATTGAGGAAAAGTTAGAGGAGTTAAGTCTAGTTTTATTCTATTAATCTGCATTTGTTTAAGGAATTCTTTTCCTTTCTTTGTAACCTTTAAAGGCAATTTGTTTTCTTCTTTCATGATTTATCTATCCCCCAGTTTAAGTTTTGAAGATCATCTAGCCATCCAACTATCCATTCTTGAACTTGACTAAAGAAGATTAGAGAGACTACAATGGCAGACCAACTATAAAGTCCTAGGACAATCTTCATTATTTGAAGAGCGGAAGTTATATTAAACATATAGGTTAGTTCTGTTATAATTAATAATCCTACTAATCCTACTAGATAAGAAAATATCCAGGAGTTCTTCATTAGATTAAGTGCTACTGCTCCGAGTGCGAATTTAGTCCAGTTCTTCTTCTCATATTTCTTAGCTAAGTTAGCATACCATTTATCATAATTAACTCTCTTTGAATTCCATTGAATCGCAACAATTACAAGTAAGCAGAATAAAATTAGAAATATTCTTGAATATAATTGTAGATTATCTTTTGGCTCTCCGTTTATAGTGACTCTCATCTCTCCATGAAAAGCTCCTCCAATTACAGCGTCACAATCATAATTATAAATATAAGTTCCGGTTTCATTAAAGAAACTTCCATTAATATATGTTTTTTGAATTTGATCTGAATATAGAAAAGTCATATTATCTTCGGTTAATAAAAGCAATCTTTCATTTCTAGGGCTAAGAATACCTAGAATACATTCTGCTTGATCTTTTGTTTGAAGTTTTCCATTCTTATCATAAAAAGAAACATAGAAATAAATATCTGTATTTAATTTTATATCTTGAGGATGTAAAACATTAATTGTTAGAGCGTCTGTCATATATGCACTCATTTGTTGATCGTGAGTTCCAATAGTTAAATCTTGAGCAGAAACAAAAGTAAAACTAAATAAAAATATTCCAAACATTAAAACGAATAATAATTTCTTATTCATTTTCTACCTCTTAATCCTTCTCCTCGTTGTTGGTCTTCTTTTTGTTTTCTTAGTTGATTTGTTGAGTTGCTTAACTAATCTAGCAGCACTAAGTCCTCTCTTCTCTCCACGAGTATTAATTCTAGGCCTTCCCTTTCTTTCGATTATTGTGTTTGGAATTGCAACTCTCTTTCCTTTTACTATTCTATAACCTCTAGCTTTAATCTTCTTTCTAGCTCCAACTTCTCTAGATTTAATCTTTCCTAATTTCTTAACTCTTCCAATAGGTTTAATTCTAGCTCTTGCAGAAGTTGAATGATCCACAACATAAGCTCTCCTATCTTTTGCGTTTGATTTTGATAAAGGTTTTTTGTTTGCCTTAATATATTTCTTCCTTGATTTCACATAAACATTATAACCCTTGAATTTTCCTCTAGAAGTTGCTGGTCTTTTCTTTCTGCTCCTAGGTCTTATAACTTTAGTGGTTGGTTTCCTTGGAGTTCTTGGAGTAGGTCTTCTAGGAGTAGGTCTTCTAGGAGTTGGTTTCCTTGGAGTAGGTCTTCTAGGAGTTGGCCTTGCTCTTGGCTTTGCTCTTGCTCTTGGTTTAGGTCTTCTAGGAGTTGGCCTTGCTCTTGGCTTTGCTCTTGCTCTTGCTCTTGCTTTTGCTTTTGCTTTTGCTTTTGCTCTTATTGCAGCTCTAGCAGCAGCCTTTCTTCTAACAGGATAAGTTTTCTTTCTCTTTGAAGGTTTTCTTCTAGATTCTCTCAAGAATTCTTTAACTTCTTTAGTTGCAGTTTTTGTTTTTACTTTATCTAATTCTTTAATTTTTATTTGAATCTTCTTCTCAATATTCTTTTTAGCTTGAGGAGTTTTTAATTTAGATTTTCTCTTTCTAAGTTGAGAAATAGAATCACTAACTTTTTCTATTCTTCTAATAATACTTACTTTTTGTTTTCCTCTTATAATTTTAATAGCATAAATTGGAATTCTTTTATCTCCTACTTTTAGAGTTCCTAATTTCTTAACTCTCTTAATAACTTCTCCAGGAGCGATAGTCACTTCTCTTTCTAATCCTCCTTGATAGGTTGTTGATCCGATAGTTTTAAGTTTTCCCGAAGGAGTAACTTGCCATCTAGTTAATTTAGCTAATTCTGTTTTAGATAGATTTGGATCTTTTCCTGCCTTAACTGCTGCTTTAATCTTTCTAACTATTGAGGCAAACTCTTTAGTTCTAGGAAGTTTCTCTGCGAATTCTTCAATAACATAAATAGTAGGCTTAGGAGTTCTGTTAAACAATGAGGCTTTCCCACTTAATAGATCGAATAATGTTCCTTCTTCTGGAACTCTTTCTGCTCCTGCAGCTAATCTAGATTTTCTAAGAACTCTGTCTGGATCGAAATACATTGATCTCTCTAATAAATCAACTCCTTTAGCTTGAACTCCTAATCTTTTTGTTTCTTCTCTTATAAGTTTATTTAATATAAGAACCTCTCTAGGATTAATATTTCCTTTATCGAATTTTTTTAATAAATCTCTTGTTACTTTACTAAGTTTTTTCTCATCAAAAGAAAAAGGTTTTCTAATTATTGCTTTTTTTCTTATCCCTCTAATAACTTTATCTGCTTGAGCAGTTACGGCTATTAATTGTTTTCCTCCTCTCTTGAATTGAATTGCAACACTCTCTTTAACATCTGCAATAGTTCCAACTTTCAAAGCAAATTTTCCTCCAGAAGGTAGAGGTTTTTTAATTTTAATCATTCCTCTCTCAATCTTTAATAAAGTAGGACTAAGATTTTTAACTTTGTTAATTGTTACTTTGCTCACTTTTCCTAATTTCTTAAATACTGCTCCCGCTCCTTTCAATAATAAAATATCTGTTACAACTATCGCTCCTGCTTGTTCTGGATTTGTTCTATAAAGTTGTCCGAATTTTTTTAATTCTGATTTAACACTTGCCGGAAGTTTAACAATCTCTGCAGCAATAATAGCTCTTCCTTCTGGAGTTTTAATTAATCCAGGAACTTTAGTTAAAAGGGCTAAACCTAAAGCTGTATCTGATAATCTAGAAATTGATTTTGTTCCAAAGGAAGAGAGAGTTAATTCTATTCTTCTTCTACTAACTTTTGTAACTCTTTTTAAATCTGCCTCGGATATTTTCCCTGTATCTACTAGGCCCAAAAGTTTCTCAAGTTCTGCTCTATTAGCTATTAATTCTTGAGCTTTCTTTTCAGATTTAATTCTCTTTTTTCCAGAAAGAATTTCTAATTTTTGGATTGCTTTATCAATAAATTTTTCTTTTCTTTCTTTAGCCGGTATATTTAATTTATAATTTGTTTCTGCGGGAGGATATTTTCTATCTAATTCTGCTACTATTTGATTATATTTTCTATCTACTTCTTGATTTAGAAGTTCATTAGCTCGATCAAGAGACATACTTCCATCATTAACCTTTTTTTGAAGGATTTCTGAGACTTTATTAACATGATTTTGAATTTCTCTTTCTGCTTGTTGTTGGATATAAAAAGCCTCACTTTTTCCAAATTTATCTGTTGGAGGAATATAAAGTCCTGCTGCCTTTTCTACTTGGCTTTTTTTAAGAATTTCTAATTGTTTTTTGATAGTAGAATCTTTTAATGATTCTGTTTGTTGAATATTCTTTTTTTCTATATTGGCCCTTGTTGCTAAATCTTGAAGTCTTTTGTTTTCTACTGCTCTTTGGGTAGATTGTTTTTTCATCTCGTTTTGTCTTTTCTTTTCATCTTCAATTTTCTTTAAATTTTCTTGTTTTTGTTTTTCTAATTCTTGCTGTCTTGCTCTTTCTTGGTTAAATTGAGTTTGTGAGGGAGTGCTTGTTTGAACAAATCCACTTCCTCCTTTACTATAGACATAAGATTTTGATTGAATATTGCTTACTGGTCCGGAAACAACTTTTGCAGTATTTCCAGAAGAAGTTATTGCTTTAATATTTGATGGTGTGGCCTCCGAAGGTTTAAGAAAAACAGTTCCTAAAGATCCAGAACTAGAAGAAGATTTTTTAGCTTTTAGTCTTCTTAGGAAATTTCCAATTTTACTCATGCTTTTATTACCTCATTTTTTATTAATCTCATAGAAAATAGAAGAACTACTACTATTTAAAGATTTTCTTTTTATAGAATAGGTTGAGGAGACAGCCTAAGCTGTCTCCCTAGAGAGTTTTCTGCTGCAGTCGGATTTTCACCGCACAGGAATAATTCAAAAAGGTCTATAGAACCCTAGAGAATTTCTTACTCCCAACCTCGACTAGGGAATCTGCAATGGCCCTAGTTATTTATACGAATAACGCAATCTTTATAAACTTTATTATTTTATAAATATTATGGATTACATAAATATTTTAGAAAAGATTAAACCTTTTATAGCAATTCTAGTTTTATTCTTTATTGTTCTATCCTGCACTCAATTAATTAAATATAATAAATTCCAAAAAGAGATTAAAGAGAATTGTGGCTATGAAAATAATGAAAAGGTTTTCTGTGTTTGTGATAAAAATTTAGTTTCACAAATTCCTATGGTTGGAAATCCTTATTATGATAATTCTGATTTAGATATTAGTAATCTAATTGGAATAAATAACAATTCTGGCGGAGAATAATTCATGGGATTTAAAAGTTTTATTTCAGATGTTTTCAAAAAGATTCTTGTTAATATTATAACAATGGCTCTTATAATTCTAGGATTATTCCTAATCTATAAATGGTTTCTTTCAAAGCTATTCTTTTAAGCAAAAGCCCAGACCAAAAAGATAAAGAAAATAATAGCATAAATTACGGCTTGAATAACTGATCCATAAAGCCAGACTGCCATAGCTCTTTTCCAGAAGTTATTAGAAACTAACCAACCATCATAAGATTTATTTGATTTTCTTTTCATAATATTTATAAAATAATAAACTATTTAAATCTTTGGACTTCTTCCTCTTCTTCTTTCCTTGAACTTAGGTTACCTTAGTGCATAGTTTGACACCCCTTGAACTTAGGTTACCTTAGTGCATAGAGAATAAAATATTATATTACAGGCATTACTTAGAGACTTTTGACAGAAGTTAGGCTCTATTTCCACAAATATACATTTGTAGAAAGGTTTAAAAGTCTGGGATGTCTATTGTTTATATGTTACAAATAGAACTAAAAGATGAGCTGCTAATTAATCTAGCGGAGTATATGAACGGTCGGAGATTAGCTTACCGAACAAAGGTTGAATATTTGAATGCACTTAAATTCATTAGGAAGAATCATAGAGTCCTAGATCAAAAGATGGTTAATAAAATTCTAGGAAAGAATCCTTCCGGGAGAAACAAGGCTGCTCTTTCTTTAATTAATAGCTATTGTTTAGATAATGATATTCCATTTAGAATTAGAATTCCCAAGTCTAGGATCAAACCAAGAAGTCTTCCGGAGATTATTTCAAAGCAAGAGATTAAAATTATTATTGATTCTGCTCCTAAACCTTATGATTTAATGATTAGGATAATCTATTCTGCAGGAGCGGGCCTTAGAATTAGTGAGGCAATAGCTTTAACTTTTGGAAGGTTTAATTGGAGTGTCTGGCTTAACAGATCATCTCCCGGAGAAGGTGATGGGATTCTTAGAATAAAGGAAGGAAAGGGAGGGAAGGATCGACTTGTTAATATTCCTTATTCTCTCATGAAATCAATTTATGATTATGCAGTTAAATTAGATATTTTGGATGAAAGACAAAATCCTAACTCTCAAGTTAGATTATTTAGATTTGGTTTTGAAGACTTTGAAACATTTCTTAAAAAGTCTCAAGAAATAGATCGATCTAAGCAGAGAGTAGAATATATTCGTTATGCTTATGATTGGTTCAAATATAATATTCTTATTAAGAATTGCTTTGTTGCATTAGGAAGAAGATTCAAAGTTCATTCTCTCCGGCATTCCAGGGCTACACATCTTTACGAAGAAGGAGTTCCTTTAGAGAAGATTCAAAAACTGCTAGGACACTCCTCAATCAAAACAACAATGATTTATTCCCAAGTCTCAGAAAAAGAAACACTTAAATCTATGAGAGGCATTAAAGAAATATAATTAATGCTCTGTAGTCCAATTTGGTTAAGACATAGGCCTCATGAGTCTAGAATGGAGGTTCGATTCCTCCCGGAGCAATTCCTTTTCAAATCCAGAGGGTTATTCATCAACTTTAATAAGAAATGCTCTTAGAATGGCTCTATTAACTTTATCGACGCTATAAATGAGGGTTCTATTAATATTTTCTCATATAAGCCATTGAAAACTTATTTGCTGTTATTCTTGTTCTAAATTCTTTTTCAATATATCTCTTAAATTTTGGAGGTAGATCATTAACTAGAACTCTATATGAAAATTTTTGAGTATTATATTTAAAAGTTTCTGCAATCAATAAACTTCTTTTTATCTTTTTATTTTCCCATCTAGTTGAACTTAATTTTTTCCAATCTTTTAACGCCATTGTTATTTCCTTATTTGGCTAAACTTTTTAGGAGAAAACGAAGTATCTCTCTCTATTAGAGGAAGTCCGTTCCTATTAGTCTTAGCCAATTCATTTAAACTTGCATAACCCCATTCGTTGGTTTGCATTCCAGTAACATAACCGAAAAGAGTATCTCTTCCATCAAACTCAGTTATGTATAAAGTATAACCCGAATAAGGAGAAAAGAATTTTGCATAAACAATTTTATCTTTTTTCCCATCTTGAGAATATAATCTAGGAATTTTATTTCTTAGAATTGCAGGTTTTAAGAAAATTAGATATAATTGCTGAAAGTGAATTTAAAACTCTGAATGCTTTAAGAGAAGCGAGAAATATGATTTTACACAACGGAGTAGAAATGGATAGGAAGAAATTTGATAAGTTACTTGATAAAGTTGAACTGAACACACAAAGCAAAGAAATGAATAAGGAATGGAAAAGGAAAGTTCCATTAAACACTCACTTTTTTTGGGCTTGTTTTTCTAAAATATATTACTTATTACAAAAATCCCAAAATGATTTTTCTTATGATATTTCAATAAGTGGAGGAAAAGCACATTTAGAGAAAAGGAAATAATTACTTTCTAAACAGAGCCTACTTATTAAACAAAGCCCTTTATTAGAATATGTTTCCTAGATTCTCTTTTTTCTTTTTCTCGAATAATTTGTTAAAAGTTGGATAACCTTCAAGTTTTAGATAGAAGTTAAGCTGCTTTTGCAATTTATCATCTGGGAGTCCTGTTTCTTCTTTAAGATTAATCCATAGTTCTCTTTTGTTGGTTATGCTACCTTTTTTAATATCATCAATCGCTTTATTTATTATTCCTTCCGAAGTCATTTTCTCAATGATTCCATATTCTAGTTTTTCTTCCTCAGACAATTCCCCGCTTGCTTTATTCTCTTCAACTAGGGCCTCATAATCTTTTCTATATCCTTCTGTTAATGCTTTAAAGAATATTCTTCCTAGGAATTCTGGATGGATGTATGGAAGAACAAAGTTCGCTTTAGGGTTTTCCTTTAACCATTTGGCTTCTCTTTCTAGAATCTTTTGAATATCTAATCCAGTTCCTCCCTTTTTCCCGGAGGATTTACAATAAACTTCAACTACTCCTCTTCTAACCCATAACCAAAGAGTTAAGTGTTTTGCAACCTTTGGATCAATCTCTGTTTCATAAGGCATACATAAAAAATAGATATTGAATTTCTTTCTGTTTCTGTTCTTTCTGCTTGCGATTGTTTGATTTATCTCTGAAAACCACTTCTGCCTATTAACAGAATCCCTTCCTTCATCAATCCATAAGGCACTTCCTTCTTCTGTAATCATTTTAACAGCAAACTTCCCAGGATCAATTATAAAATTAGACTTTTCAAAGATCATAGAGCCATCATTTCTTATAAAATTTAATTCTTTTGCTAGATATTTTAAACAGAAATTCCCAGTTAAGTGAGACTTACCCGAACCGGTGTCTCCAGTAATAAGAACAAAAACATCTTTCTCTATTCTTAATCTCTGTAATAATGCAAAAATAAAGGCTTTGAAAGTCCATTTAAACTCTTTGAATTGTTTTGCGTCTCTGTTAGGAAAAACGCTTTTAGTTCTTTGTTTTTTCATTTGGCATATTTAGTCATCATCCCATAAGGATTAATTCTATATTTAAGCATTAACTACTCGATCAATAACCTCCTTTTCTAATTCTTTATAACTTCTAACCTCGTCTTCATCCATTCCCGCAGATATTATTTTATGTTGAAGCATAATTAAGTCTATTGTTTCATAAGTGTCTTCCAATCCATTAATCATATCGAAATATTTATCTGTTAAAACAAAAGTTTTTCCTTGAGCCGATTCTTTTTCTACTAAATAATCATCTTTAGAAGAGGGAGTTTGTTCTGCCTCAATCATATCTAATTCTGCTTCTCTTAGAACTTCTTTTATGAACATTAGTTTTTTATAATCATTCTCTTCATCTTCAAATTTCTTTTTCTTTTTACCTTCTTCTGATTGATTTTTCTTATTAAATTTAAGATAACAATTATGTTTTACAATGGGCCTAGAAATATTAATCATTTCTCTTTGGGCGGAAATCATTTTGTAGAGACCTTTAACTCTGTTTATTTTCTTTATCTCATCTCTTTCTTCTGGAACTCCTGGAACAATTCCTTCTCTGGCTAATTGGGCTGCGTCTCTATGTCTAACTAGAATATTTAAGGTTACTTCTCTCGCAACATCTTTATCCGGATTAAAAACTCTAATCTCTCCATTTTCTTTTTCCATTTTTAAGTATAATTCCTATTGAACTCTTTTCTTTCTGTTTGTTGAAGACTTTCTTGTCCTTTAACTGAGTTGTGAGTTTGTTTATTTTCATTTCCTTCAACTGCTCTAGAATAATTAGCTTTTATTCTCATCATAAGAACATTAAAAATATTAACTGCTTGCTGTTTCATTGTTAATTGTTTTGTTATGTTTCCAAATCTTCCAAATCTATAATCCATGATCTCTTTAAATAGAATCCAAATTTGTTGATAAATTGAATTCATAATTATAGGATATTCTTCTCTGCTAAATGTTGCAAGTTTAATATCGCTAGATAAATGTGATTGTGCAGTTCTAACAATCTCTTCGCTCTCTTCATCTGTAAAACAATGTTTATCTTTTCTTTTGATTACCCATTTCTGATTAGGTTTATCCCAAACATCCTTAACTCCTCTAATTAATCTTTCTAAATCTTTATATTGGTTTTCTAGAATAAAGAAATGAAAACTCTCTGGCTTTTGAGCCGGGTATAAATTATAATTGTCTTCTGCTCCATAATAAGGCTCTGGATAATTATCTTCTTCAATAGTCTCTTTATTTTTATCTTTCTTTTTCTTCTTATCATTAATTAGAGAATCAACTTCGATTTCTTCTTTAAATCCATCTTGTCTTTTGATTCTACTATTACTAACTCCTTCTCCTAGATTAGTTGCTTTATCATAACCCTTAGCAGCTTTCTTTTCTAATTTCTTCCAGAATTCACTTCCCATCTTTATTAATCTCTCCCCCAATCTTTAGAATCTTTCCTTCATTATAATCTTTCAAAAGTTTTTCTCTTCTTTTATTTTTTTTTGTCTTGAAGAATTTTTTAAACTTGAGTTTCATTTGCTATTGGCCTATATTTATTTATTTCGTTGATGATATTATCATCTCCATATAAGGCTTTTAGCATAGGAATTATTTGCAGTTGTTGAGTATTAACTACTTTCTCCATGGTTTGAACAGCCTCGTTTATGTGTTGCATTGCTAGAGCCTCTTGAGTTACCATTGTCGCCTTAGCGGTTTGATAATCTCCCCATTGTTGGATCGCTACAATAGAAATTATAACTAGAGCAATGATCCATAAAACTTTGATTCCTGCCTTAATTAAATCTAAAGCACTAATTCTTTTATGAACTTTATGTGCTTCTTGCCATTTCTCTTTCATTGCTTGAAATTCAACATCTATTCCCGCATGAACTCCAGAGACTTCTAAACTTTGAGTAGCTTTATTAAATTTAGTTCCTAGATCATTCCAAATTCTATTATTTGAATCTAAGATAATTGAGAAAGTGTTAAGCTCTGTATATTCTCCTGGTTGAGGAGATAAATAACTTCCTAGAATTGGTTTTTCTAATTCAAACATTTCAACTCCCTTTTCTAAAGGAAATCTTCTTGCACGAATACTAATTCGCTCACTTATTTTTCCTCCTTGCATAACTCTTCTAATTTTGAAAGTGTGAGTCCATTGAGTTTTCTTTTTCTTAGCTTTTTTTAAGAACCAAATAATCGCAACCATACAAACAAGGCCTAGAATTATTGCAATTACCCACCAATATCTACCCAGGACTCCAATTCCTTTTCCGAACATACTTCCAAGTCCGCTTAACATTTGATTAGCCATTATTTATAAGCCTCTATTATTTTGTTTAATGCCTTAGATTTATTTATCTTTTGAAGGATTGCTATTTCATCAATCTTTCGAGCATTCTTAATTTTTAAAGAATAAGTTTTTGTTACAGAATACTCTGAATAATCTATTTCCTCTTTTACCATATATTATTTATAATTTAATAACTTATAAATGTTTCTTTTCCTAGACTTGTAAGGATATTTTTTATTCTCTTTCTTTTTCCACTTCTTATTTTTTCTTCTCTCTGGATTAAATCTCATTTTTAAAAAAAGGTTTGGAGGATTTACGCCTCCCCAACGAAGGTTTTCCGTTGTGCTTGCGGGTTGAGTGAGAAAGGTTTCCCGTCCTTCCGTTTTGATTATATCAAACTATTTAAGCAGTAATTGCTCCTAGACCAGTTTTCTTATCGAACAAGTTTTTAATATAACCCACTACCCATACAATCGAAATGATTGTTCCTGCAAGTCCGAAGAAAGCCCAAAGACCGGTTAGGAATGCTCCAATAGCATTAGTTAGTAAAGTTGTATTAATTATTGTTACGGTTGCGAAAGCGTCTAAATTAAGAATAGTTTGAATAACTAAAGCCACGAATGTTATAAGAAGTGCTACTCCAAAAACAGTTCCAACAGCTTTAAACATATCTTTTCCATTATCCATTGTAAAAATTAATATCTTTAATATCGTTCCTCCCTTGTAAGCTCTATATTGAAACTGATTTGTCTTTTCACCATATTATTTTATAAAGTTTAGATTATTTAAAGGATAGTATCTCTAGGCTACTTTATTTATACTGACTTAATCCATACCAGGATAAGGCCGTTGCTACTATATAGAATGCAACCCAATATCCACTCATTATTGTAACGCTTGCAGTATTCATTCCGGCCAAGAATAAGGAGACTAGGAACATAACAAAACTCATAGCTGCTATTACATGAAAGAATCTTTTCTTCCCAGTAGTCTTGAGTATTACGAAATAAGAAGAAGCTGCTCCCAATATCCAAAATAAGAAGATCGCTAGAGAAAAGAACATTGGAACAGCTAGAGCTATTGCCTGGAAGAATGCTAGAAAAGAGCCTACTGATTCTGTAGTTAGATCGCCCATTGTTGCGTAATAATCCATTTTAGAATAAACTCCTTATTAATTTAATTATGTAATAAAGAGCAGCTATTCCAATTAGCCCTCCTAGAACTCCGATTATTATTTGGCCCATTAGCCCGGAGAATACAAGTGAAATTAAACCTTTAATCTTTTTCCAGAACCTAGTTCCAGTTTCCATTAGTCCGTAAGAAGTGGAGGCTGCAGCTCTAGTTCCTAATTGGCTTTCCTCACTCTGTAAATCTGCAGAGATATTTATTTGGGAGTTAGTGTCACCTTCTACTTCTAATAAAGAATCTTGTAATGCTGCGGATGTTGTCTCGAATGTTCCTTGAGTATCTCCTAGAGAAGTTGGATTATTATTTGCAACAAAAGAAATAGCAAAAGCTAAGAGACAAAAAACTAATAGGCCAAACAAAACCCAATTAATAGTGAAGTCCTTAATATTTTGATCTGCCATTTAATAATCCTCCTGCTTTGCTAATTTACTTATTAAAATTATTGCTCCAACAATTAACCACATTAGAGAACCTAATCCTTCTACAAATCCAATTCCTCTAATTAACCATAATCCCCCTCCAAGAAGAACTACTATTACCGCATTGATTACAACCCACTCCGGACTAGATAAGGCCATGAAAACTAGAGACAACATAAGAATAACTAATAAGATATAATTAGCTCCTCCCCAATCATCTCTTAAATCTTCTTGAACAACATATCCTTTTTCTGCAATTAGTTCTCCACTCTTGAAAACTTGATAAGTTATTTTACTATCTTGAATAGTAGTTTCATAAGCACATTCAATCGAACCCGCAGAAGATATAACGGTTTGATTGCAAATAACAGAGTCTCCTAGGATTGTGTCTTTCTGAACTGCTAGAACTTGAATTGGAGTTGCAGTTCCGCTAGGAACAACATAAGTTAAAGTGATTGTTTGATTATCTATTGAAGTCTCAAGTGCAGAAGAGAAGTCTTGTAGATCAACAAGAGGAACAATAGTTGGAGGAACTAATTTATCATATAAATTCAAAGTGCATTCTCCGGTTAATTCGCTCTCACAAATAAAGACTAAGTTTTGGAATAAACCTAGAACCTCTCCATTCTTAACTACGGTTATCTGATATTTATTTGTGTTTGTGTCTATGTGAAGAATTCCGCTTGAATCGCTAGAAGTTAGTGGAGCTTCAACTACTTCATAAATTCCATCTGAAATATATTTTCTTTGAAGTTGAAGGACTGCTCCTTCTACTCCTATTAAATCTTGATTTCTATAAAGAACTTTGAAAGTTGTTGTGTCTTCTGTTTTTAAATCAAATAGAGAAATGTTTGCGGGATAATCTGTTAATGCTGCTCTTTGGATATGATAAAATTCTGCAGAGTTATTTTCTGATTCATATCTTATTTCTGCATTAATTAAAAAGTCTGTTTCATTTAAAGGAACATTAGAACAGAGATCAACATAACTAACACTTGTTTCTTCTTGAGAGATATTTAAAACTTGAGCATAATTAAAACTATTAAGGATTTCAATATTAGTTTCTATAGTTCCACTTAAAAGAGTTCTGGCCCCTTCATCTTTCAAGTATAAATAAAGAAGAGGATAAGGGTTAGAGCTACAATCATCTATCGAAATATCTCTAACTAATTGAACTCCGCTAGTAGTGTTAAAGGTTGTTGAGTCTGTTAAAGTTATTGTGAAGTAAAGAGTTTTATTTGTATCTGCACTAACTCCATCAATTAATAATTCAGACATTGCCGTTAGATCATCTCCGGAAGAAAATAAAGAGGAAGAATCTGTTTGTCCGTTATAATGAAGAATCACACTTTGAACATTTATTCCAGAACCTTCTTTAAGATAAAGATAAAATTTCTCATAAGCTCCTTCTGTTGTTTCATTATTGAAACTTTTATTTAATTCTAAAATATCATATTCCCACTCTTGAAAACTATTTCCTATATTTCCGAAAGTATCATTAGCATAAACCGAAATATTAAAATTATCTTCTTCTTGTTCTAAGATTGTTGAATATAAAACTGAATCTGAACAGGCAGCAGAATAATTAGTTCCATTGTAATTATACAAACAAGAATCTAAATGTCCTGCAATATCTATTATGGTGAAGTTTAAATCTAAATCTTGTCCTATAGTTAAATAATCATAAGAATCTAATGGAGAACTAATATTTATTTCTGGGGGAAGAATATCCACATAAAATTCTCTTGTTTCTGTTGAATTACATTTATTAGTGGTTGTGCAAGTTGTAACATTTACTTCCCAATTTGCACAAGTACATCCAGTAAAATTATAGAATCTTGTTCCATCTGTGAAATTTACACTTTCATTTAAAACTCCATTTTTATAAAAATCAAAGGTTACATTTTCAAAATAGGTTTCTGTTAAACTAACATTTATTGGAATATAAATTTGAGTTAAATTACTCTCATTTGCAGGAGTTGGAGAAACGAATTCTATAAAAGGAGTTGTATCTATTGTTATTGTTCTAGCAGATCCATTAACACAAGAAGCAGATGAACAAAATTCCATATTCCAAGTATGAACTCCATCTGCTAATGTTTTATCAAAAGAATATAGTCCTTCAATTCCAGAAGAATTTGTTTCATTATAAATATTATCAATAATTAAACTTGTATTAATTGGGATTCTAGTTATATTCCCTTTAAAAGTTATATCTTTAGTTATTGAAGTTGAACTACCTGCAGGAGAAATTAAAGTTATTGCTTCAAAATCAGAAGTATAACTAATTCCTGTTCCTGAATTATAAAGTTGAGTTACTTCTGCATAAGTTAAACTTCTATTCCATAAACCAACCTCATCAACATAACCTTTGAATTTGACTGCTCCATCTGAACCTCTTGCTCCAATAGATGTTTTTATTGCTAAATCATTTCTTGTTCCTATAAAAGTTGCATTAGTTCCTATTACTCCATTAACATAAACTAAAATTTTTGTTCCATCTACTACTCCAACTACATTATACCATATTCCTGTTGAAAGACCAGATTTTGATGCATAATATGTTGTTGCTCCAGAATTAGCCATTCCAAAACCAAATTCTTCATCTCCTACTCCGTTATGATGATGATACAAATTAAATTGAACATAGGGAGAACTTCCTGTTGTTCTTGAAACTATATAACCATCATTTGTTGGAGATGCATCAATTTTAATCCAAGCAGAAACACTTATATCTCCATCTCCAGGATTTGTTCCAACATCTGAAAAAGTTGTTAATGATGTTGAACCATCATAACTTCCTCCTTGATTTATTATTCCATAAGCATTATTATAAGAAACACTTGAATCAGTCCCATTATTCCCAGATATTTCATCTGTTGAATATCCATCCATTTTTGTATATAAAATAAGATTTGCATTTAATGATGCTGTCCAACTTGCGTGTCTAGTTATCTTTTCTTTACTAACTTCCCAAATTCCATCAATATAATCTTCTTCTAAATTATTAACCATAACTCCTATTCTTATTTGTCCTTTAGGAATATCCCTTGAATCAAAATCTTTCCAATATTCTTTAGTTACTGTTACAGTTCTTAATTCACAAGTTAATTTAACTTCTCCTGTGCATTCATTTATTTCTTCTTCAACTTCTTCTGTTGCCCAATAAACAAACTTCCAATCTCTTTTAACTTCTTTTCCTGTTCTCATATCAATAAAACTAACATCTCCTAATGCTTCTTTCTGTGCTTGTCCAAAATTAGTATCATAATACATTGTAACTTGTTCTCCTAATCCAACTTGTAAAATATCTGTAGGAGATTTATGAGATTTTAATTCCATAGTTCCTTGCTCTCCTATACTAATTAATCCAAAAATAATTGTATCTTTAATATGAGCTGTCATATCTTCTACATTTTTATCATTAGCAGAATAAGTTATTTTAGTTGCACTTACCATAGGAACAATTAGAAAGATCATCAATACAAAAATAAACATTAAATTTCTTTTATTCATTTTCTCGGTTTAAAATACCTCTTACATCTTGAGCAGCATATATAGGGTTTAGCGGATTGTTTAGATTTCCATTTGTAACCACATCTAGGACAAGTCACCATCTTCCCTTTCTTCCCTTTAGAATTTGTTTTTCTCATAGAAAATAGAAGAACTACTACTATTTAAAGATTTTCTTTATTATTTTCCAAAGGGAAATACACTAATAATTAATCTAATATAAGAAAAGATAAACTAAATAACAACTTCTGCATAAATAAGCAATAAAATTAGGGTTATTTTTTTCATTTTAACCATTTTTCTTATTAAACAATGTTATAAGTCCTCGAATTATCCAACCAAGAATAACTCCAATTCCTAAAATAATCCAACTATTCATTTTTTCTTTAATCCTCCTTCAATTAATGCTAGAATCCTTTGAGTTTCTTTCTGAGTTTTTAGTTGTCCTTGCTCTACTTTAAGATGGAGACTTATTTGTTCTGCATATCCTTTCAAAATTTCCATTGATTTATCTAGAACTTTATCATGATCGTTTATTTTCTCAGAGTTCTTTTTTACTTGAGGAGTGTCATCTTTCCAACCGGTTTTATCTTTTGATTTGAAAAACTCATCTGCACTATTTATTTTCATTGGATCTTCTCCTTCAAATTCTTCTAATCCTATATCATCCTTTCTAGATTTATCAACCCAGAGAATAGATTTTCCTTTCTTGTCTTCTACATACATTTTCCTTCCTTGTTTGTTTAGCCACTTAGCAAATTTGTTAAAGATTAATCCATAATGTTCTCTAAAGAGTTCTATCCCATAATGATTTGGAAAATCATATTTCAAGATTAGATTCTGAATTAATGTGTCAATATTTCTTAGAGCTGCAAATTTAGAATTGAGAGCATTCCCAGAATAATAAGAATTGTTTGAATAGATTGTTAGATTGTTTTTATTAATCCAAATTGTGAATCCATCTCTTATAAACTTTAGAGAACCGAACTTCAACTTTGTAAAGACTTTAGCCATTTCATCACTCTTAACTTTTGGCAATTCATGAAGGTTAGTTTTCTTATGAAAATGAACTATAGAGTTGTGAGCATGGCCTCTTTTATTGAATCCATTATTCTACACATTTGCATATTCATTGTTCATCAACCCCCGAATTAGCGAAGTCTTCTACTAGATTATCAATTTCTTTATGAACAAATTCAGATGCCCAAAGTCTTCTATAGATT
>Ga0307928_10001369_pt1 | contig 18371 bp, 19 predicted proteins | sample AceLakmetagen232_FD_201815 | JGI IMG/M metagenome (GOLD analysis project Ga0307928, IMG submission 201815) | Saline water microbial communities from Ace Lake, Antarctica - #232 | ecosystem: Environmental > Aquatic > Non-marine Saline and Alkaline > Saline | place: Antarctica: Ace Lake... | reverse complement strand
CGGTCCACGCCGACCATGCGTTTGCACCCGCCGAGAATGTCTGCGCACCGGTCCACGCACCAACGCGGCCACCGCTGGAACCGGCCGTCAGAAGGGCGCTGTCCTTCGGGATGAAGAACGCCTTGCGGTCCGTGTCGGCGAACTCCGGGTCGCCTTCGCTGCCGTGGTTCTCATATCCGGCGGCCTGCGCAGCGGCGAGGCTGGTGTACAGGGTTCCACTGATGTTCAATTCTTTACTCGCACTGATGGCATCGACGTAGCGGTTGTAATCGAGCAGGAGCGTGTTGGGAGCACCAAATGTTCGCACGTAGGGCTGGTTAGAAAGTGATTGAACGATGTTATCAATAATCGAATAATCGCCGGTGGTTAGGCGGATAAACCCATACAAGTCGCAGGCCCCGTAGAGCGTGCATCCCACAACTGAACATGTTCCCGCCCCGAAAGAGATGAGAATGCGACCACCGTATCCTGCCCCACCGGCGCCTCTATAAAAACAGCAGTTGGTAACGCTTGCATTTGTCGCATTGAGCATGCGCGTGTGTAAGCCAGGACTTACGCAGGACAGCATGCAATCCGTAAGCGTCAGTTGGCCAGCGGTGTCGTATACCGCCGTTATGTAACGTGTCGTCCCCATCACTATGTATAGGCCCGAAAGCACGACCGTGCCGGTTGCCGTGATATTTACCGTCGTCGCGGCTGTTTGTGTGATCCTCGCCGTCAACCGTTGTGCCGCCTGAATCGTCAGGTTCTTACTGACCGTCAGCGCCTCGGCGTAGACACCCGGCGCAACCGTGATCGTGTCGTCGTTGCTGGCCGCCGCGATGGCACCGCCGATGGACGCCTTAGCCAATGCCCAGGATGAGCCGTTATCGCTGTCGTCACCGTGTGAGCCATCGACGAAGAAGTCGGCCACGTCACACCCCCTCGACCGCGTACTCGCTACGGCCTGCCTCGGCACCCCACGCGGGATGCATCACGGGATGCATGTAGTAGATGTTTTCTACGGCTCGCAGGCCCAGCGTGCGTGATTGCACGGCCACGCGCGTCGGTCGCACGAATCCGCCCGGCACATCCTCGACCGCCTCGACGGTGTGCATTGCGTCACGGGCCGCGTGAACTGCCTGGGCGCTCTCCTGAATCTGAGCACGGCTGGCGGTCGCCGATTCGATTGCGGCCACGCTCGCCAGGTCAACCGGTATTGATCCCATGATTTATTCTTTCGCTCGTTTTTCCAGCCAGGCCCGGTTACGGGCGTCCAGTTCGGCGACCTCTCGGGCCACGGTCGGCCCGAGTTCCTCGGCCAGCGTCCTCGGCTGGTCGGTCGGGTCGGCGCACAGCCGCTCGAACATACCCGCGGTCGACGCACCGTCGCTGCCGGCCATGGGCAGCCACACCGCGGCCGAGACCAACTGGGCCGCTATAGCCACCACACGCACGCGTGCCCGCTCGAACCGCAACGCGTCGGGCAGCGTCAGCCGCCACACCCGATCCGGCTCCCACCCGTACAGGGCCACCAGCCGCGCGTGCAGTCCGGTAATCACGCCCGGCGTCAGTGGGTTGGTTCGATCACCCGACTCGCCAGGCGTTTCAGGTTTCCCACCAGGTCCTCGAATCCACCGAACAGGTTGGCATCGACCGCGGCCTCGATGAACCGGCCCAAGTCTCCGGCGGTCGCCTGCCGCGCGAGGGTGGGCTCGATAGCCTCCCCGTCGACCTCGCGCAAGGACGCACCGACCAACGAGGCCACCACTCGCGGCAACCGTGCGGCCAGCGGCAGCAACACGTCCAGCACCTCACGGGCCGCCCCCGGCTCCAGTTGTGCCCCCTCGGCCCGCTGGAACAGCTCAGCCACCACGGTGTAGTCACCGGGTTGCAGTTGAGCCAGCACGTGCTGCCATCCGTCCAACGTCGGCTCGGCCAACGCGAACTCGCCGAAAGTCAGCGTCACATTCTCACCCACCGTTGCACCGCCTTCTATTTGGCCCCGGGTGAATACACCCGGGGTCTTGGGTCTCGTTCACTGCCACACGTCCGCCGTCACGCCCCGGAAGACCCCCCCGGTGTAATCACCGGGGGCTAACTAACTATCAGGAGCGTTCCGCGAACGTCAGTTTGCCGATCAGCATGCCGTCGGTCTGCGACAGGTCGGGCAGCGCGACGAACTTGCGCGTGAACGTGTGCGGTTCCGACTTGCTGGCCTTCCACCCGCCGTCCCCGGCCGGCACACACAACCACAAATCGACCTGGTTGGTGGCCAAGGTCCGTGTCTGCCACGGCCGGATGCGAATCGCTTTCGCGTAGTCGCGCATGCTCAGACCCGCCGCGCGTCCGAACCCGCGGTAGGTCGTGCCGTCCAGGCCATCGGGGAACAGCACGTTGACCACATTGAGCGAGTTTTCCGGCAGACCCACCTCGAACTCGGCCCCGTCGCCCGACGTAAACAGGTCGTACCGGCCGACCAGGTCGACCTCCGCGTCCTCCTGCCCGGCTGTGAGCGTCAGGTCGATGCCGTCCTTGACGAACAGTTCCACCTCGTCAGCGCCATCAGGGTCGACCACCATTTGAATCGGCCCCTGTGCCAGTAATGCCAGTGACGCTTGCATCGTCGCATCCATGCATCCATCTCCTAGTGATTTGGTAGCCCATTAGCCGCGACCCATCAGGGAACGCGGTCTGCCTACCCGCCATCCGCAATCGTTCCGGTCAACGCATTGACCGGGTTCAGATCGTGCAACCCACCCTCGGCCTGCCACACGTCCGTGTACGCGGCGGGCACCTCGTCGATCGCCGCCAGTCCCGCACCGTCGTACGCCGCCACACAGAACCGATTCCATCCGCCGCAGTGGCGGTAGGCGGCACAGCTCCGGCACGGCTCACCCTCCACGGCCACCGTGCGGCCGCAGTTCACGCTCGCGTTCCACAACGCCTCCGGGTCGGTCGCCTGTAGTTCGTAGTTCCACTCCCAGGGGTCCATAAACACGTGTCGCGCATTGGTGACGAACGGCCAATACTGCGGGCTCAGGTGACAGAGCGGCTGGTACCGGATCGTGAGGTACCGGCCCGCGGCCAGTGCCACGTCGGCCGCGGCCTCGATGTACGGGCGCAGCTCGGCCGGGTGCACGGCCACCGCGCGGATGCGATCGAAATCCTGCTGCCACTCGTAGTGCACGAGAAACCCCAACAGCACCACGTGCCACGCGCCCCGCTCGACCAGGGCCTCGACGATGGCGGGCAACTCGCGGTAGTTGGCCTGCTGCAGGCTCGTGTTCGTACGATACGTCCACCCCTCCGATGCCAGCCAATCGAGTGTTTCCAGTTGCCGTCGGCCGGCGTTCTCCACGCCCGCAATTTTGTCGAGCGTCGGGCCCAACCCGTGGGCCGACACGTGCAGGTGATCCATGCCCGCCGCACGCATCCGTTTGTATTTGGCCAGGCCGACCGACCCGTTGGTGATCATCGACGTGGCCATGCCGTGCGCGTGGCAGTGGTCGAGCACTTCCCACAGCACCCCGCACAACGCGGGCTCGCCGTAGCCGACCATGACCGCGTGATCGAGGCCGCCCTCGCACGCCGTGTGCATCTTGGCCAGGATCTCGCCCATGGCCACGTCGTGCGTCGCGCCGCAGTGTGGCCCGTGCCGGTAGAAACAATGTTCACACCGCCAGTTGCAGCGGAACGTGACGTCAAACCCGGCTCGTGTACAGGATCGCATGTGTGGCTCCAAGCTCTCGGCTGTCGGCCGTCGGCTTTCGGATACCCCCGGTGTATTCACCGGGGGTCAAATAGGTTCCTGTATCCGTCCCCGCTTCGTGCCCTTCGTGACCTTCGTGGTGAATTCGCCCGGCTCCCATCACTCCGGTTTGCGAATCGCGAACACACGCGACGGTGCCAGCAGCACGACCTCGGCCTCATGGTCCCAGTGGTTGACCGCACGGACCACGCCCTTGTGATCGGGGTGGAAATCGCAGTAGTCGTGCCCGGCCAACAGCCCGCCGCGTCGCACCTTCGGCCAGTACGTGACTAAATCGACCGACACCACGTCCTCGCTGTGCCAGCCGTCCACGTAAATCAGTTCGGCCGACCCGTCCAGCAGCTCGGGCGCGGCCAGGTCGCTGGTGGTCTGCAGCAGCTCCACCTCGCAGCCGGCCCGCTCGCGGGCCATGGCCGCCGACACGGCGAACGCCGCACGCACCTCGTCGGCCGGTCCGCTACACCCGGCGTGCGGGTCGATGCAGATGATCCGCCGCGGCCGGAAACACCAGGCCATCCACAGCATGCTGCCGCCCATGTGGCTGCCGATCTCGACGATGGTGTCCGTTTCGCGGCCCACCAACTGCGATAAAAACCGCAACGCCCACAGGTCGCCGGGCCATTGGATACTGGTCTCGCGCACGCGGGCCAACACGTCGGCCCCGTCGCCGATCACCGCGTCCAGCTTCCGCTCGAAATCCAACAGGTACTCGTGTTCGAGTTCGGTCATCGTCTTCTCCCGGAGCCCCCGGTGTATTCACCGGGGGCTAAGTAGGTTTTGGTTTCCATCCCCGCTTCGTGCCCTTCGTGGTGAGATTCCTTCCGCGCTCCCCTGCGGGTTCTTGCCTATGACTTTTCCATGTACGCCAGGCTCGTGCCCGGCACCACATATACCGGCACGTTCGTCTCGGCCTCCCACTCGTCCACCGCCCGGATCACGCCGGGAAACCGGGTGGTGTAGTCGTGTACCACCATGCGGCCGCCCGGTTCGACGACCGGCCAGTAGCTACGGATGTCGTCCAACGCGATCTCGTACGTATGATTGCCGTCCACCAGTACCAGGTCGGCCACCTCGTCGGCGAACTCATCGGCCGCGTCGGCCGATCGTTTCTGGATATGGCTGAGTAGATAGCGATAGCCGAACACGTCGGCCGTTCGCCAGAACGCGGCCTCGTCGCCCTCGGTCACGCCGCGTGCGGTGCCCGCGTGGGTCGTCTCGTCGTACGGCGTGAACGGGTCGATCGCCACCAGGCGAGCCGACAGGTGGCTACCCAATGCCATGGCCGCCATGCTGCCGCCCGAGCCCGAGCCGATCTCGACGATCATGTCGGCCGCGCGTGCCCACCACGCCAACCAAAGCGACTCGTACACCGCACACTTGAGCCGATCGATCAACACGCTTGCACCCAATAGCACGCGCCGCGTCAGCACGTTAAGTTCGTCCATGTACAGCAGTGCGTCGTGCTCGGTCGGCACGGGCACCAGCGCCACGCTGGGCAACTGGTGGCGGACCCGGTCGCGCCAGCGGTCGGCCTCGGCCAACCCAGCCAGGATCGCGACCGGGGCCCGCCGTGCATCCGGCGGCAATGCCGCGGGCGTGACCGGGCGGATGCGGTCCCACGCCGATTCGTGCCCGCGCGTCATGTGCAGGTTGCGCCCGCCGGGTAGTTCGTCCCACACGCGATCCCACCAACCGGGATCGCTCGCGGTCTCCTCCTGCCCGGAGGTGTTCGCGAACTTTGCGTGCAGTGCGGCGTCGTCCGCTCGCACGTAACTGAAATGATGAAAGTGCACGCGGTCCAGACTCACGACGTTGTCGACGGTGAAATCGACACGAAACCGGCCGTTGGCCGGCTGCTCGCCCGCGTTGCGCAGGCCGACCACCACGTGGGCGGGTTCGTGCGGCCACACCTGGTAGAGCGGGCTGCGCAGGTAGGTCCGGATCCCGCACTGGAAATAGTGCACCTCGCGCGGGGCCCGCTCCATGTTCGCTCGCAGCGCCGCCAGCATACCCGGCTCCCACACCTCGTCCGTGTCGATGACCAGCACCATACTGCCGGGGCCGAACGCCTCACGAATCGTCTTCAGCCCCGCCTGGTACTGGTCCGCCTGGTCGGTCCACGCGCCGTGTACCACACGCACGTCTACGTCCGGGTACGTCTCCTGAAACCCGGTCAGCGGCCCTATGCAATCCCCGGCCGCGGTCACCGCCGGGTTCCACGCCCGGACGGACACGGCCACCACGATGCCGTCCACGTGGCCGCGGATCGATTCCAGGCTCGCCCGGAACCACTCGCCGCCCGAGAAGGCTTTGTACAACGCGATTAACTTACGCATAGCTACTCCTGCCGTTGCTCGAACCTCACGGATGCGGGCCCCAGATGGCCTCGTACCGTGCCCGGTTCCTGCCGTAGTTTGCGCCCTGCCGCTTCTGCTCGTTCCGATGGATCACCCGCACGCCGTTGTGTACCAGGAACCGGCCGTCGGGATAGACACCCCGCAGCCGCGAGCAATAATCCGTGTCCTCCCACCCGCTACCCATGAACCCCTCATCGAAGCGCGTGCCGTCGTTCAGAATGGCGATGCACGCGGTGGGCAATTCGCGCCGTTCGACCACACTCACACCCGTGTCCGCGGGATCCGGATCGCCCAGCATCTGTCCCGGCCGACCGTCCGGCTGCACCAATCGAGCGGACACCATCACGGCACCCGGCACCCCCGCCAACGCCTCCAACAATGTCTCGGCCCAGCCGGGCATCAGGCCCGTAATGTCGTCGTCGATCATCACCACGCGAGGTTCGCTCGCCAGGTCCAGACCCGCGTTGCGGTTGGCCGCGGCACTGGCGTCCAGACACGTCGCGATCACACGCACATCGCCCGTGACCGTGGCCTGGCACTCGGCCACCAGGTCGGCCAACGCCTCGCGCGGCCGGCACGTGGGGATGATGATCTCGATCACACCACCACCCCCTCGCCCACGGTGAGCGAGTCCTGCATGTTCATGTGCATCATGTACGGTCGCGCGTCGCCGAACTCGATCCGGCACGCCTCGGGCGAACAGCCCGCCGCGGTCAATCGCAGATAGGCCGCCTGCGATTCCGCCCGATCCTGTACCGGGTAATACGCCCCCATGTCGCCGATCACCACGTCGGCCGCGTGCTCGGCCGCCAACTCCGTATAGAACTGTGGCCCGAACGCACCCCAGTGCCGGTTGACCGGATCACCGGCCAGAGCCGTCAGCCCCTCGACCAGCGTGTCCAGGAACGGGCTGGTCACCGCCACGGCGATGATGCCGTTGGCCGTCAACTCCGGCGTGCCCCGGGTCAGCAGACAGCCGCACGTCAGGTCCGTGTCGGCCACCACGTCGGCCAGCGGCCGCAAGGGCAGGAAGTCGCAGTCGAAATACCAGCCGCCGAATTTTCGCAACGCCGACACGCGCAACAGGTCGCTCTTGCGGGCCCACTGGTGCTCGCCGGTAATCGCGTCGTAGCCCGCCCGGAACACCGGCAGCAGGACCTCCTCGCCGTGTACCATCACACGCCAGTCCGGATTGAGTCGCCGGAACCGGGCGATGTTACGCCGCGCGTAGTCGGGCATGTCCGGGCCGACCCACACGAAGTGGATGATTTGCGGGATGCGATGCCGACGGGCTGTCGGTTGTCGGCTGTCGGCTGTCGGCGAGACCGGTTGGTCGGCAAACATCCAGGGCAGCGTGAAGCCGCGCCGCAACGCGATGTTGGCCACGCGTTCGACTTGGCGTTGCTGCTGGTCGTGTAACGTCCGGCTGATGCCCGTGCCGTCCTCGATCACGGTGACCAGCGGGGTGCGGATGTGGTGTACACACCCGGGCCCGCCGAACTGTTCGAGCATGCACATCATCGCGTAATCATTGGCCGGCCAATACTGGCCGTCGCGGTCGGTGTCCTCACCCACCGGGTAGCCGCCCACGCAGTCGTAGGCCCATTTGCGGTAGGCCCGCATGCCCCAGCCCAGGTTGCCGATGGTGGCAAACCGGCCGTCGCGTTTGTCCACACGTCGCCGGGCCAGGCCATCGGGATCGGTGTGCCAACAGTCGCAGTAGGCCACGAGCACGGCCGGGTTGCCCATGACATCCCGCACCGCCGCCACCAGACCCGGTTCGGCCAGGTCGTGGTCGTCGATCTCGATGACGACCGCGTCGGTCGGCACCATCGCGTTACCCACGCGCCGCGCCCTGTCCGGCCCCATCTGCATGGCCAACGGCACGGCCACCACCTCGGCCTCGGTGTTTTCGCTCGCCTCGCTCCGCCGTTCCCATCGCCCGACCGCCGCATCGGTGCGCGGGTCGCCGTCGGTGACCACCACCAGCCCGTCGCCGCGGGTCAGTTGCGGTACCAGCCGATCGAGTTGTCGGGTGACCCATTCCGGCCGGCCGCGCGTGGCCACCACCGGCCACACCGCCACCGTCGCCCGCTCGCCCTGCGAGCTTGCTGTCAGACCGCCGCTATTGCGTTCAAAATCGTTCAAAGCTGTTCCACCAGTACAACCACACTCAGTTGCGCCACAGGCCCCGTTACGGCTGCCGTAGGGGGACACCAGGAAAACTCACCACGAAGGCACGAAGGCCACGAAGCGGGGACAAAAACCAAACTTAATTGGCCCCCGGTGAACACACCGGGGGGATTCCCCCTACAGCTTCACCAGCACCCGCGCCCCGGCGGGCAACCCCTCGGGCAGGGCGTTGGTCTGTTTCGGTTTGGCCGCGGCCGCCGCCGGCGTCTCGTCCACCACGCGACGCACCACGCCGCGGGCCTCCAGCTCCGGCACGCGCGCGTCCAGCACATCGACCACACGCCCTGGTTCCAGGAACCGCCCCTTGAACCGTTCGGATTTGATGACATAGACTCGCATGGGCCCTCCTGTTCGTCGTCGGTGTAAACGGGGCAGGGTAGACCTCGGCGGCCCACCCCACCCCCGGCGCAACGGCATCGCGTGTCAATGGGCCGTCAGATCTCAGTCGTAGCTGACGTCCGTGCCAATTCGGAACGCATCGGTGATCGTGGGCTGGCCGGTCCAGCACTCGGTCACCACGATTTCGCGGGTCTTCCGCTCGGCCGCGATCGAGCTGATGATCTGCAGCAACCGGATGTGGTAGACCACGTACCGGCCGAAATCACCGCCGAGCATTTTGCCCTCGGTGACCCATTCGCTCTCGATCATTTCGGGCAGCTTGCCCACGAGGAATTGTGCGGCACGCACGTTCTCGGCCAACGTAGCGATGACCGCATAGAGCGTGTCGCTACCCATGGCGATCTTCGCCTTGCGGCGGTACCGCAGGGGGATCTGCGACGCGAAGTCCAGCACCTTGCCCACGGTCGGCGCGGCACTGACGGCCACGGTGGTGATGCCCGCGGCAGCGGCCAACAGGCCCAGCGGCCGCTCGTTGGTGTGCCCCGTGCCGATCAGCGGCTCGCGTTCGTGCTCGATCGAGAACGAATCCGCGCACAGAGCGATCAGCTCGTTGTACACGTCGATCGGACTCTCTTCGAGCAGATCGAGCTTGACCGGCATGCGGGCGTCGAAGTCCTCCAGATTCCATTCGAGGCTGTCGAAGGTCGGCACGGTCTCGACGATCTCGGTGGCCGTGGTCGCTGAGTTCACCTCTGCATCCGGGCCCTTGTTTATGGTAACGTACGCGGTGATTTCCGGTTTCTTCACCGTGCGGCTCTTGGTCGCACGCTTGGTCAACAGCGGCCAGATGACCGCCGGTTCGTCGGCCTGCTTCTCGACCTCGCCGACGAACTCGTCGGGCAGCATGGCCGCACCGGCACTGGCCGTGGTCGGCGTCAGCGACTGCGTGACGAGCCCGCCCTCGTCGAGCTTGGCATCGGGCCGGACGGCGTAATTGCCACTCATGCGCTGCAGCGTCACGCGCAGCCACTCGGCTGACTGCTCGTGGCTCATCGTGGCGTCGGGCGTGACACCCACGCCGCCGGCGACGGCCAACGCGGCCGCGGTGCGGTCCACGGTCTGCCGTGCCCGCTCGATCCGTTCGGCCAGCTCGGCCCCGAACAGTTTGGCATGCTCTTGCGGGATGATCCGCGCGAGCGCCTCGATAACCTTCGGGTTGCTCATCACATCCGCCGCGTCGTCGGGCGGGGTGGCAGGGGTACCCTGCATTTTTTCGTCTACGGAAGTGGTCTCAGCCACGTCGTGTTCTCCTACGAGGTCGGCGGTTTCCCGGCCGACCGCTTCATTTCCACGACCACCTCGGCCGCCAGCGTCTCGCGCTGGGCGCAGGCGTCGGGGTCGCTGGTCAACACATCTCGCACGACATAGCGGAGGGCCTGCTCGTCGGCATCGCTCAACACAGCCGGCGGATCCGTGTGCGACGCCTCGGTGTCGCTGGGATCGGCGGGCGGGGGGCTGACGTCGGACGCAGTCTGGCGCTCGGCCAACTCGGTCAATCGGGCCACCTCGGCCCGTAACGTCTCGATCGTTTCGGTCATGGCCGCCATCCGATCCACCGCGGCGGGCGGGTCGGTGGCAGGGGGCGTGGCCGTAGGGGCGGCCATACCCGGAAACGCAATCACGCCGGCCGCGTGCAGGTCACGCAGATCGGCATCGGTATAGGTCTGGAATGCGGGCGGCTCGATCCCCAACGCGCGGTAATGTTCCGCCAGGTGCGCGTGGCCCTGCTCCAGCAGGTCCGGATCGGTCACGTCGCGCAGGCCACCCCTGGCCCCCAACACCACGGCCATGGCCTGGGCCACGTCGGCCCACACCGGCTCGCCCGCGTCGTCGTGGTGTAGCAACTTGACCTGGTCGCCCGCGACGAACAGCCCGAACGGCTGGTCGGCTGCCATCGCCGCCCACGCGGGGGTCTGGGTCTCGGTGCTCTGCGTCGAAGAGCCCCCGGTGTCTTCACCGGGGGCTAAATGGCTGGGCCGTTCCAGCTTCGTGCCCTTCGTGCCTTCGTGGTGAGTCGTCCCCTCGCCGTCCAGGCTCATCCGGTGCAACACGCGCCCCTCGGCGGGCACGGACTCGCGGCCCCAGGACATCGCCCGGCCGCCGGTCATGTGTTGCATCACGTCCATCCCGTCGGCCGCGTTCATAGCCTGCTGGATCAGTGCCGTCTCGTGGGCACCGATCGAGCACAGCGACAGCTCGACGATCTCGAACTTGGAAATGATCTTGGCGCCCTGGATTTTCGGGTGCTCGGACACCTCGTCGAAGTAGAAGCCGATCGAGACCGCACGCAGCATGCCCGCCGCGATCCGGTCGCGGAACTCGGCCAGCTCGTAGATGTCGCCGGGAATCCGGCAGTACATACGTACCTGGCGGCTGCCGACCTCGATCACCTCAACCATGCCCACCGGCAGTTCCCAGGATTCGTGGCGGTAGAGCAGTACCGGGTTGGCCTCGAAGTTGGCCACGTTCACGTCGCCCGGTTGTTTCCAATCGAACATATACCCCTTGCGGTTGGGCGTCTTGTTTTTGTCGACCGCCATCGCCCAGAACGTCACGTCGCCCGTGTCCGGATCGACCTGAACGCCCTGCTTCCGGTCGATCTTCAGCTCGGTCTCAACGCGCTGCAGCTCACGCTGCGTGTCGGCCGTTGTGGGGTCGGTCACTATCGTGGCGGTTGCCATGATCGGTCTCCTGGTCGTGTGTCTGTCTCGTTTCCCCCGGCATCGTCCGGGGGTTAACTACTATCTGATTCCCTGTCCGCTTCGTGCCTTCGTGGTGAGTACTCCCCGCCCGTCACTTCACCACCCCCACCGCTCCGCAATTGCAGTTGCAGTTTTCCTCGGCCAAACTGCCGTCGCCGGGGAACATCATGCGATCGGTACCCACCGTAAATAGCTCGGTGTTGCGCACGATCTGGCCGTCGGCTTCGACGTGGGTGTCACGCGAGTTGATCAATGCGGCGAGCCACTGTTTGAACGTCACCTCGTACTCATCACGGAACGCCTGGCCACCGGCCCCGTACAGTTTCGTGGTCTCGGTGGTGGCGATGTTGGCCGCACGCTGCTCGGTCATCGTGCCCATGGCATCGACGATGCGCAGACGCAGCTCGTCCCAGGTCTCGTTTTCCTGCACGCCCGCGGCCACGGCGTCCATGTACTGCCGCCGCGTGACGGTTGCCACCTCGTGGTAGTAGGCGTCGTCGTACATCGCCATGTACCGGGCGATGGCCTCCGAGCCCTCGCCCCACGGCACGGCCGGGTCGGTGAACAGGCCCCGCTCGAAATCACCGCCTACGACGAGACCCCAGCGGTTGACCGGCTTGGCGCGTTTCGCCAGGTCCGCTCGCATCTGCACCGGGTCGAGCATCCGCTCGACCTCGTCGGGTAGTTCCAGATGACGCCGTACGGCCTCCACGGCCTGCTGTCCGGCCCGGTCCCACGCGTCGAGCACCCGTTTGCCCAGGTCGCGGAAATGACCGGCTGCCATACGTTGCACCCTCGTTTCAAGGCGCACCCGGTCTCGGGTAAATCGCTGGAACACGTCGCGCCGCTGGACTGCCGATCGCCCGCGTGGCGTGGCCTGGGTCACCACGCCGGTGGCTGACTGTTCGCCGTCACCGCCGCCGTCGGCCGGTACCGAACCCAGCGGGGCCAGGCTCATCGGTGCCCACGGCACGTCGCCCCATTTCACCGCCGGCAGCCCGCGTTTCTCGCGTCGCTCGTTGATGAGTAGGCTGAAGGCGTCCATGTCGGCCGCGTCCTCGGCAAGCTCGTGTGCGCGGTCGGCCGGTACGGGGCTGGTGTACGTGATGCGTACGTCGCGGCCCCAATAGGGCCGGGCCAGGTCCTGATTGAGTCTCGCACACAAGAGCTTGAGCAACGGCCCCACACGCCATTTCGCGAACACGTATTCCATGCCCTCGGCACTGGCGCGGTTGACATCTTTCGATTGGCCGAGGATGGCCGGCGGCACGCGGAACGTGGCGAGTATCTCATCCCGCACCTGCTCCGCACCGCGCTGGTAGCCCATCTCGCGCGGCTTGGTCTGCGGGAACTCGACGTCCATGGACCGGCTGATACCCACGGATTGGCCGGTCTTCTCCGCTCCGCCGTATTTGTCGTCGAACTCCTGCAACATCTTCGTGCGTTTGTCGGGCGGTGTCTGTGGATCGAACTTGAGCAATGCCGCGGGGAACAGGCCGCGTTTGAATGCCTGCCATTCGCTGATGATGATCTGTTGATCGAGCCGAATCGCCGAGCTGGCCGCCTGGGCCGGGCCGAACGCACCGTACACGTCGCCGGGTAGCGGCAGACGCAGGTACACGATCTCGCTCGGGTCGAATTGTTTTTCGTAGCGGCCGACCGTCGGGTCGTTGACCTCCAGCTTCCAGCCGGTCAACAGCGGGCTGTCCTTCTCGCGCACCGGCGTCATCTTGCCGACCACCGGCCACAGCTCCACGGGCTCGCCCGCATTGTTCTGCTGGATATACCAGTGGCTGCAACCGGTCATCATGCAGTCGGCCACCGCCCAGTAGATCAGCTCTTCGCCGGTCATCCACGGGTTGGCGTCGCGCAGCAGATAGGCCAGTGCGTGATCGTCCTTACGTTCCCACGTGTCGCCGGTGCGTTCCTCGACGTACAGGTCCGACATCATGACCGCGTCGGCGATCGCCGTGGCCGCGGCATACTGCCAGCGGGCAAACGACCGGTGGGCATCGTCGGCCGAGAGCGTGCCGGGCATGCCGCTGGGGTCGGCGTTGCCCGTCATAATGTTGATCAGCTCGTCGACCGACTGCGTTTCCGCGCGGCGCGTGCCGGTGGTCTGCGCGGGCAGGCCCACGCGCACCGCGGCCGCCGCCAGTCGCTCGCCGATCCAATTGCGGATGCCCATGTAAAATCTCACAGCTTCGGGATGCCCCCGGTGTAATCACCGGGGGCTAAATAGTCTGTCGATCCCCGTCCCCGCTTCGTGTCCTTCGTGCCTTCGTGGTGAGTCTCTCCGACTCCCCCGTCACACGACGAAATCCTCATCCCCACCGCCCAGCATGGCGAACGCCCCGCTCAGTGCGTCCGCCTGGTCGTCGTGGCGCCCGCCCGGGAACGCGGCCCACTCGGCCACGGCCGACTCGGTCCACGGCCCACGCCGCACGTGTACGTGGGCCGCCTCGAACACCGGCTCCAGCGGCACCGCACGGGCCACCTTGTTTTTCGACACCGACACCAGGTCAACCGATCGCCTACCCTTCAGAACCACACGCGCGTATTCGCCCACGTCCTTGTACCCACCCACGGTCTCGATTCCGATGCGCACACCCGCGCCATCAGCCTCGGCCGTGGCATAGATATGTCGGTCGCGCTCGGGAGCCGCCCACCGGCCACGCACGATGTCGTCGACGAATAGCTCCCACTGGCCCTGCTCGTTGCGTCGGCCACCGAGTTTCAAACCCACCGTGTAGTCCGGGTCGTCGCGGGCCAGCTCGTCGGTACCGGCCGGGTCCCAGAACCGGACCCACTCGCAATCGTCGGGCGCTTTGTCCGCGTAGTAGGGCAGTACGATTCGATCCGTGCGCCACAGGCGGCCGGTTCTCGGTCGCGGATCCTGCTGGCACTGACTCGACCACGCATAGCTACCCATGCTCGCGCGGAGCTTCTCGTACCATGACACGTCGAACCGCTCGGGAAACAGCCAGTTGCCCGCGTCGTCGCACGCCGGGAATTTCGTCTCGATGAACTGCGGGAAGTTCGGGTCGCTGGCCATTGCCGCGTGAATTCGCCCGACCACGTCGTCCACACCCCAGCGGTTGGCCACGATCAGCACCGCATGAACGGGCGCGAGCCGCGTCATCAACGTGGACTCAAACTCGTTCCAGACCCGGTCGCGTACGGCCTGGCTCTCGGCCTCCGCGCGGTTGCGGAAATAGTCGTCCACCACCAGCAGCTCGCCACCGTAGCCGGTCACCCCGCCGCCGATGCCGCACGCCCGCACGCCGCCCCCGTGGTCGGCCACGCCCCACGACTCGGCCGCGTGCCGGTCCCGGTCGATCGCCAGGCCCGGAAACACGCGAGCGTATCGGTCCGACTTGAAACACCGCTGGCAATCGCGTGACAGGTGCTCGGCCAACCGGGCCCCATAGGTGGTCAGTATCACCTCGCCGTCCGGCCGTCGGCCCAGCCACCAGGCGGGCAGCCGTCGGCTGGCGAGATCCGATTTGCCATGCCGCACGGGCACGCTCAGTATGTGGTACACACTCCGGCCCGCCTCGACCTCGGCCAATGCCTGCTCGCACACCTCGCACATGGCCAGCGTGTGCCGTCCCCACGCGTACGGTCGGTTCGGCGGCAGCTCGTCGACGAACGCCTGGAAGTGCCGCCGGGCCCGCTCGGCACGGGCCGCACGCTGATCGCGTTCGTGTCGCGCGGCTCGCGGCAGGTCGGGCATGGTGGCGGTGGTCATAAACAAGCTCTCGGCTATCGGCTGTCGGCTGTCGGCAAGACCCGATCCCCCCGGTGTATTCACCGGGGGCCAACTAGTTTCTGGTTCCCTGTCCCTGTCCCTGCTTCGTGTCCTTCGTGCCTTCGTGGTGCATCATCCACTCCCCGCCGCAATGACCCGGTCCAACTGCTCGTCGGTCATGGTGCCCACGTCGGCCGCGCGGAGTTTCTTCGGCGCGACGATCACACCGGCCTGCTTCAGTCGCCGCTCCATCAGATCGACCACCTCGGCCGCGTCGGGCATCTCGGTCGGCGTGCCGACGATCCGCTCCAGGTTGGCCAGCGACCGCGCCAAGAACGCCACTACCGTCGGCGGCTCGCCCGAGGCCTTGGCCTCCTTCAACAGACCCTTGACCAGGGCCGCCATGCTCCGCCGCGCGCGTGCGGCCTGCTGGGTGGCCAGGTGCGTTTCCTCGGCCCGCAGTTCACCGGCCGCCTTGTGCATAGCCGCCAGCAGCAGAGGCTTGCCCGCTTCCTGGTCCACGGCCTGCTCGTAGGTTTCCTGCATGCAGTCGAGCAGGCCCACCAGCCATTTGATTCGTTTGGGCCCGCGCACGTACGGGCTGGTCGAGTCGGCCGTGGCGACCCGCTCTTCTTCGGTCCGCACGGCCGTGGCGAACTCCGGCACTCGTAACCACTTGGCCAGGTAATCCGCTTTGAACCGCACCAGCCCCAGCCGTTTGCGTACCGCCCGCTCGGTGGCCGACGCGTTGCCGCTCGATGCCACGTACAGTTCGGCGATCGCCACCAGGTGTTTTGTGTATTTCGGACTGATGCGTCGCCGGCGACGGTGGGCGGGTGTGGTCGAGGTGGACTTTGTGCGACGGGCCGCCATGCGCTGAGGCACTTGGGCCATGAGGTCGGCGGGTTTGGTTGTGGGTTGCGGTGTTGCTTTCGGCATCCGTGCCTTCCAGGAAGAAGCTATCGGCTATCAGCTATCAGCCGTCGGCAAGACCCGATCCCCCCGGTGTATTCACCGGGGGTCAACTAGCTCTGGTTTCCCGTCCCCGCTTCGTGCCCTTCGTGGCCTTCGTGGTGAGTATCATTCCGCGGTGGCCTTTCTCGTCCGCTTGCGCAGCGAGTCGGCCGGGCGGAACGCCGGGGCGCGGTGGGGCTCGACCTCGTACTGCACACCCGTGGTCGGGTGGGTCACCGTGCGGCCGCCCACCCTCTTGGTTGTGAACACGCCCAGGCCCCGCACGTGTAACTGGTCGCCGCGTGCGACGAGGTCGGCCAACTGGTCGAACACCGTGGCCACCACCTCGGCCGCCAGGCCCGGGAACATCTCGTGCCGGTCGGCGATTACATGACTGAACGCCTCCACCGTGACTCTTGCCATCGCCGTGCTGCCTCATCAAATTGGCGTGCGAACCCGCGCGCCAGGGTACCACGCCTGTCCAGAGCACACGCGGTGCCTGCCATAGTTGCGACATCTGAGGCGGTACTTTCGGGGGATTCGCCCACTATTTGACCTCCGGTGACCACACCGGGGGTCTTGGCGGAACCGTCACACGTCGTTCGTGATCAGCAGTTCGGCAGCTCCGCCCGCGCGGGCTTTGGTGCCTCCCGTGTTCGCCAGATCCTTGCGGCGTGTGGCCGGGATGATGTGCCAGCCCGAGTAGAGGTCACGCACCAGCGGGCAGTCGTAGTAGCTGACGACCACGCGGGCCTGTTTGAATCGCGCGAGTGCGTCGGCCAGGCGCGAGTGGTCGTCGTGAACAAGGTCTTGCCGGAAGTCGTGCAGGTATCGCTCGGCACTGCCGCGTGATTGCCGCACGTAGGGTGGGTCGCAGTAGATCGCCGTGCGTGCTTCGTCGCGGATCTTGGCCAGCACGTCGAACGCGTCGCGGTGAATGATCGTCACACCCCGCAGCCGCTCGTGCCACGCGGGAATCGAGTCCACCACACGCCGCCACCGTGCGCCCTGGTGTCCACCGCCGGCAGTCCAACGTAGGGCAAATGCCGCACGTTTGTCGGCTATACCGGCCAGCCCGTTCATGCCCTGCCAACTCGTGATCATGTACTGCATGGCCCGCACCGGATCGGGCATTGCGGCCCGGTCGATGGGCTGACGCAGCCTCTCCTGGGCCTCGCGGTAGATCGGCTCGCAGTGGCAGGTGCCCACCAGCGATCGGTAGAGGCCCTCGGCCGTGCTCACGTCCTGCAAATACATGGCCAGGTTGATCACGTCGCCGTTCAGGTCGTTGACCGTCTCGTGGCTGACCTGCGGCTTCGCGAGCAGCACGGCCATCGAACCGCAGAACGGCTCCCAGTACGCCCGGTGCTCACCGATCGTCTCGATGATCGTCTGTGCCATCGCCCGCTTCGCTCCGTAATAGGGGACGATTGCCTTGAATGCCGTTGCCATGCTTCGTGTCCTTCGTGGTGAGCGTTCCGAACCGGCAGAGGTGTGGGATGGGCGTCAGGCGGACCGGGGCCGCGGGGTGCTCTCGTCGATAAGTTGGGCGACGCTGGCCCGGCTGATGCGCATCGTGCCGGTGGGATACTGCCGACCGGTGACCAGGCCCGCGTCGAAATACCGGTACACCGTGGACCGATCCACGGCCAGCATCCGCGCGGCCTCGGCCACGGTTACAAACTCGCTCTCGTCACCCGTTGGTCGTCGCGGCATCCGTGCCCTCCGGATCACAGCAGGTCTTCGAATGGTTGGCCGTAACCACAGCCCACCTGTACGCCGCCGTCTCTGAACTCCATGATGGTTTTCGCCGGAAAAACGGAGGGGTGTACCCCCGCCGTCTCGGCCATTTCCCGCAACTCGCCAGCGACAGAATAGTCCACATACAGAGTGGCAAACGCAAACGCGTCGAACGTCTGTGATAGGTGGGTCCGCAAGACCTCGCCGAACCGTGCTACCTGTTCCGGTGTGGGGTGGTGCCTGTCCGCCAGTTGGCGTGCGAGCCCCTCGCCGACGGTCATCGGGATGCCGTCCACGCGAGCCCGCTCGGCGTCGCTCAGTACCGAGAAGCTCGGTGCCTGGATAGCCGCTTGCCACCACGTGACCGCGGCATCGATTTGCTGGGGTGTCGGGCGAAACCCATCGTCCCCTGCGCCGGTAGACATAGTCCCTCTCCATAACTGAGAATCAGTTCACGCCATCAGCAGGAACGGGGCCGGAGACCAGCCCCTCGGCGGATGGTTCCAGGTAGTAAACCGGAATGC
>Ga0307928_10001368_pt1 | contig 18377 bp, 32 predicted proteins | sample AceLakmetagen232_FD_201815 | JGI IMG/M metagenome (GOLD analysis project Ga0307928, IMG submission 201815) | Saline water microbial communities from Ace Lake, Antarctica - #232 | ecosystem: Environmental > Aquatic > Non-marine Saline and Alkaline > Saline | place: Antarctica: Ace Lake... | reverse complement strand
AGTTAAATAAGGAGAAATACTATGCCATTCTTTGACCCTGCTGATGGAATTGTTGCTGACACGACTGAGCCAGAGTTGGGCACACAGCCAAAAAAGAAACCATTCTTTGACCCTGCTGATGGAGTTCCCGTAGAGACGCTTACGGTAGCCGAGCAAAAAGATCGGGCTATTGATACTAAGGTAGCAGTTGAAGAGAAGAAAGAGATAGAGCAATTAAACAACCTGCCCCCAGCCCTTCCGCCCTTGGCGGGTATCGGTTCTGACCCAGAAGAAAATAAATTCCCCACTGAAGAACCAAGCGAACCATCTGTTGCCAGATTCGGCGACGAGAGACCTTCGCTTGCTAAGCCAGAAGATGCAGGACAGCGAATGCTTACTCCTGACGAGACAAAAGCCCGGAGGCTACGCGGTGTGGCTGAAGGTCAAGTGTCGCCTTGGGTAGCGAATGCTCCATTAGAACTGGTGGCTCGTTTTGTTGAAGCAACCAAGCCAGAGACGGTAGAGGCTCGTATCTCCCGTGGCGCAATGGAAGCTAACCAAAAGTTTGTTACGGAAGCAATGAACAAACTGGTTACAAGTCCGTACGGAAAAGCCCTTAACTTAATTACTCAGCTAGTTGCGCCAAATACTGACTTTGCGCGGAAGCATCGGGATACACAAGAAGCTTCGCGCTTAGGCTTGTTTGAAGAAGGAAAAATTCCAATCGTTTCAGATGTAATGAGTATTGGTGCTTTAGGACCGCCGAGCATATTTCAAACTGCTATTGGCCCCTTTCTGCTCCCCGTGCTGGAAGCTGTTGGGCAAGGAATAGATGCGGCTGCGGGTGTGGAGAACGCCTTCCAGCCAGCCGAAATAGCTATGTCGGCAATAATGGCAGGCTTGATTAAAGCTGGGGGATTCCTGCCGGCTTCGTTACGCCAGCAACTATTACTCAGTGGCGGAAAGCCTGCGGAAAGGATACTTAAAGCTGCTATTCCTTCTGCTGTGATGGCGGGAGAAATGACAGCTATAGGAACAACTCTCGCTGGTGTTGATGCACTGGCAAGGGGTGATATGGAAGGGTTTAAGAATGAGTGGAAGAAGTATCCCAGCGAGTTTGCAAATAGCTTTGCTGTATTTCTTACCTTGGGGTTGGTGCCACTGGCAAAGGCTGGTCAGGCTGGGACAATCGAAACGAAGCTTAAAGGGCTTGGGCTTACCCCGGAAGGAGCTAAGAACTGGGCTAACAATTTGGTTTATAATCCCAAGAGTGTTGATGGGTTAAAATTTGAACTGAGTCAAAAGTGGAAGGGTGTTTCTGGTGCTCAGATAGAAAGCTTGGCACGGCAGGTTAGGCTAAGCGGAAAGAATCCAGCCCATCTTGATGTTCTTAGAAATTATCATCAAGGCAAAGAGCCAATCGAGATTGATGTAGAGAAAGGTAAAAAGACTCAGGTTCTACGTCCTAGATATGTCGCTGGCGAAAAGAAGGACAAAGCCACGCTTAAAGCTAAGTTTAATAAGTTGCCTGAAGTTGAGAGGTTGCCTCACAACCAGCGCAAGGTACTGGCAGAAGCTATTGACAGGCACGATGGGCCAATAGGGGAAATCAACGCTAAGAAGATGGCGAAGATAGTCCACGCCATCAAGCTTACCCGCCCCCTCAAGACGCCCGAAGAACTGAACGCTATGTCGGACGTTAAACTTAGGGGGTATATTGCCGGAACTCTGTATAGGAGCAGGCCGTCGGCACGACATCCAGACATGAAGAAGGTTGGTATAAAAGCAACGCACATGGATGATAAAAGCGTGACTCATCAAGACTTGGTGAAGCTGGCTCTCTACGGAACAGAGAAATACAGAGCAGAACCCCAAGCAGAATACGCTAGGCAAGCAGCTTCGATAGTAGAAGACAGGCTGGTTAATTCCTTAATGGAATCAATCAAGGATATACAGGGTGTAGATACCGGGGTTCGTCCACCCGGCCTGACCGATCCTGAACGTACAATGGTTTTAAGCTTTCTCTCTGACGGAAAAAACATTAGGAAGAATGACCCGACAGGAGAACTGAGGAAAGATTTTGTAGATGGTATTGCCTACCCGCTTCCAAGAGACCCAGCATCTCTCTCTCTTAAGCTACTACAGTACCAGTCAGAAATGCGTGGTAAGATGATGGCTGAAGGACAGATAAAGACACCTAAAGGGCGACGTATTATGCAGAAGCTTTATAACTCCTTTAGGAACTTTGCTTCACGCTCTATGATGATTGATAAGATGTCCCGTGATACTGGCAACTACGAGTTGCTGTCAGTTGAGCGTGATCGTGTAAGTGTGGGTAAAACTCAGCGTAGCAAAGTGGGGCGATTGCAGACAGATTCGTGGAAGCTAAACAAGGTTAACCAGAACTTGCGTTCGTATATGGCTGACAAACCCGAACTGGAAAATGCTACTAAATATATTATGGGTGTTGACCCTCGAACCAAAAACAAGTCTTTATTGAAAGAAAGGAATGATGCTTTAGCACTCGTTTCTAAAGATGCCCGTGGCACCGAAATACTGAAGATGGCAGAAGCATACAGAGGATTGCTTAATGGTGAGTCGGCAGTCAATGTACGGCTTATTAAAGTGAACGAGTATGGCGAGATACGAGACGAGAACAAGCAGGCTTACAGGGAGATAGAGGCTACGCCTGAGAAGGCTAGGACTGCTAAGCAGAAGAAGCTTTTTGCAAGCATAAAGCAACAGCTTGCGGAGTACCTGCCTTGGCGTTTCAACGAGAAGACGGGCAAGGCTGAGCAGGTTTCGATTGAAGAAATGGATCAGGCGTGGCAGATTCGCAAAACAAGTAGCGAACAGGGCGTACATGATTATTTAGCTAAGCTTGGCTGGGGTAATAGGGATTATTATTTTATGTCTACTAAGAACATAAATGTTGAAACTATTTTAAAGCCGCGTGGCGTTGAAATAGCACCCAGTTTTAAAGAGCCTATAGCGAAAGATGTTATTTCTCCTACCAAGCGTGTTGAGCAACGATTGGGTGTCCCTGAGTTTAAGGAAGGTAGTCCTTGGAGTGCAATGGATAGGCACATGGCTAACCTAGCCGTACAAGCTCACACGATGAATCAAGCTAGGTTTGTTGTCAACACTGTTAACGATGCCGCTAACAGGGGGCTTATCTCTAAGGCTACGGCAGCAAAACTGAATCAGGCTGTTAAGTCTGATCTTGGGCAAGTTATTGAGACTAGCCAAGGACCAAAGGTTTTGTATGGAGTGACTAGGACGTGGTGGACAGCGTTCGGACTCATCCTGCCCAAGATGGCTTGGTATACGGCGCGTAATGTCTTGTATCAGGGTATGCCTTGGGGGGCGTTAGCTGGTCAATATAAAATGGTAGACATACTTGCGGCTCATCACAAGCTTCCGGGCGAACTTAGTAATCCTAATTCTAAAGTTAGGACACATACAAGAGTACGCCGTAAAGATAATGTTCTTATGGATAAGGCGATATTTTACGAAGGCTTCCTGCAGTTTGCACACAGTGAGCGTACTAAGCTTCCTAACAAGGTAGTGGGAGCGTTGCAGGAAACTTCGGCAGCCACATTTGGGTTTTCAGATAATTACAATCGCAGCTACAACATGGTGACTGGCGATGTAATTCTTAATGACTATGTGGGTAGATTTGTTAAGGGCAACATCAACCAAGCCCAGCTAGAGCGCGGATTGAAACTACACCTTATGCCAGAAGGTCATCGTAGGTATCTGACTGATCTGTTTAGCAAGGCTGTGCACGCAGAGCATGACAAGGCTGGTAATCCAGTTTTGCGCGAGAAGAACTTCAAGAACTTCGTATGGGAAACAAGCGAAGTTAAAACTCTGTTAGCTAACTATCCTTATCAGGTTACTGAGAGGAGCGCGTTAGAGCAGAACCCTGACTTCAGGTGGTTCTATGGTATACCTGTGTATATGCGCGGAACTGTTGAGGTGGTTAATGAGACCGGGATTAGGCCGTTGGGAAGAGTGTGGCAGGATTATAAAGGGGGTGGATACAAGAAGGAGCATTTGGATTTGAGAACGGCTAGGGATGCTATAGGGAACATCACAGCCCACCTGCTGGGTCGAGCCATCTCAAGTCTTATCATAGCGGAAACAATAGGGGAGCGTCGTGACTATGCTAACAGAAACCAGCAGGGTCCGAAGGTGGCTACAGCTGATACTTATGACATAGCAGAAACGGTCGCCAGTTATAGCTTCCTTGGTCCCGGCGGGTCGGTTGTGTTAAAGCTGACTGAAGCTGCGGGCGGGCTGGCGAAAGCTATAAAAAGCGGAAATTCTGAGTCTGCTACACGAAACGCACAGAAGATAGCAAACGAAATATATTATTTCTCTGCCGTTCTACCTACCGCTAAGACATTCATGGAAGCGATAGGTGACAGACAAGGCATGAGGAATGTTGATGTTATTCAATCACTGATTAAGGGTAGGATTGAGGGTGGGATTTGGAACGAGCGTGATGGTTGGGCTGCTTTTATGCACGTCATTTTTGATACTGAGCCACCAGACAGAGACAGCTTAACGCATAAGCTTTGGAGAGAGCTTAAGAAGGGGCTGAAAGATTAATACAGACAGTATATTATTATTTGTAATATAATAATTGCTATCACTACACGCATGGCCATCATTGTGCGCTGTCTCTCAAGTCAAGTTCATTTGGAGTTTGATTTTTCATTGGCTATTCCTTTTAAGCCAAGGTCAATAGCTACCTGCATGAGCTTGGCGTATTGTAGTAATAGGTCGTTATATGCTATATGTTCTACGGTCAGTTGTGGCTGGCTTTTGTACCACTGGAACAGGTATGGATACCATCTAATAATAATATCATCCAGCTTCCTGCCGTTGTCGTACTTAACGCTGTCGTGACACGGACGACAGAGATAGACTCCATTGAACAAGTGCCAACGATACTTCAATATACTGCGACGGTAGGCCCAATGGTGGCTATCCGTTCCGGGCTTCCCGCAAGCTATACAGTAGTGAGAGAACTGATGGGCTATGATTAGCCTCCATAATCCGTCCATCTTCTTAACGAGTTCGGTTCTTATATTCATTATAACCTCCTGCATTTCTCAATGATTGCATATATTAAAGTTACGACTATAACCGCAATTAGCATTAGGATAACGCCAAGAATAACTATCACTATGATACCTAGTATTTTCATTTGTCTTCCCCGGCATGAACCAAGTTAAACGCCTTCTTGAAGTTCTCGTCATCTTTATACCATTCGTTAAGCTCGAAGTATATACATTTTTCAGCACAAACCGAGCCGTCCCATGTTCCGGGGTAGTGCGGGGTTTGGTACGGGGTATCGTCATGCTTGCACATAAGCCTGAACGTGTCCTTGAATGCGATATACTTGCACCAGTGGCAATGCCTGCCTTCAGGACCGCCAAGGGTTTCTTTAGCCAGCTTGCTCCATAGCTTTGATATGCCTGTTGGTTTGTTCATGTTGTCTCCTTTCTAAAAATTTCTGGTTCACCTTAGACCGTCGGGAGCGACCCACGGTTCAACACGCCTTCAACGCGATCGTTCGCCTCTGGCTATGTAGCTGTCCCCTTAGCACCAGTAGGTTCGGGGGAATGGTTCTCAGCCAAACAATTATTACCTCGGCCACTTCCTTGAGCTAAAAACCTTTACCGCTGCTTGTTGTAACATCTCGACGCTTATGTTCGTTTCTCCCTGATTGGCAAGCATGACAGTAGCCTGCGCCCCACACTCCACGCCAATCTTGAAGAACCTGACTGACACCTGTTCAATTTCGGTCAGGACTTTTGGCGGGGCTGCTGGCGTAGCCGGTTCTTTGGAACAACGACTACAGCCATACCCAATAGACCCGACCAATGCGACTAGAAGCAACCCTATTTTAAGACTTTCGGGCATCTTCCACTTCTTCTTACTTACTTGTTCGTTCATCTTACTCCTCCTCATTTGGTATTATTAATGTATCAACTCTCCAACCCTTCTTGTCACAGTATTTCCTCACCGTAAGCTCTAGCCATCCTTCCATGTATTTAATAATAGGGGCGCAGCCCGCTACTACGATGCCCTGAGTTCTATCTTTTCTTTTCTCTCTACACACCTCGCACCCAGCAGAGAAATGCGGCGCATGAATCTGAAGCATTTTAATCATCGTACGCTCCAAGCTTAACGGCTCTCTCTTTTAGGGTTGATCTGGCACAAAGGAAGAACTTCAGACAAAACCTCCGATGGAACTCCCGTTGGCTTCGACCCCTCCAAAGCTCCTTGACAATCCTGTCCGTTTCAGGTGTCCAAGGAAGCTTGTTAACGGCAAAGTTAGCTGGTATGGACTCGAACTCCGCCCAAAGGTCTTTCCTCACCTTCACGCGCACTCCTGCTGATGTTTTCATACCTGCCACACCCGTGCTTTCTGTTCTGGAATTTTAACTATGTCGGCATGAAATTTAGTCAGGTGTTTACTGTATACTTCCCACCATACTATTCCAAAGTCAACTGTGCGACTGCACCTCTCTGCTCCGAACCTGCTCCCCATCCCCTGTAACGCAGGAGTGGCACAAACTTCAACGTCAGCAGTCTTGATGTCTATGAAGCCGTGAACATGACTTCGGATAACAATGTTGCCAAGTGGTTGCTCCTTGCGCGATGCCCATATCACATTCCAGACCTGATCTTTCATCAGGGGCGTTGCCTTGGTGTGTGGCGTATTGGTTGTTCCGCAATGATGCTTAACATCAAAGATGCAACCGTTCACGCCTATCCAACTGTGGGCTCCTATCCTTTTCTTGGGGGCTTTAATATAGTCAAGCACCTGATCTTCGAACTGTTCACCACTACTGGCTACATGATAGGTGGTGCCGTAGCTAAGGGCAACTACTGGTGCTTTCCACCGATTGATACATGCAGCACCCATCTTTGCCTGCCTGTTGCGATCTGTCGTTATCTGCTCGATACCACCGCTTTTCTCTCCGCGCCCGTCGATTATATCCCCGTTAACGAAGAGAACGTCGGGCCTAGGGGTTCTCCTAATCATCTTGACGTACTCTCGCCAGAGAGCACGCTGTATCTTGAACCATTTGTTATGGCGTGGGTTGCGTTTCTCAGGCTTGAACTGGAACTCAGGCGGTGTCAATCCGACACGATGCCCGCACTGCAAATCCGCAATCGCCACTACTATGCTTGGCCTCATACTGCTACCTCCAAATCTTTTGTTTTTATATTACTAGCTTCGAACCTATGGTCAAAACGATAATCATTCGAGCGCGTTCCTTTCTTACTATTGCACGATACGCAAAGTGGTTGCATATTCCATATCCAGCTTGTGCCGTCCCGCGCTAACGGAATAACATGGTCTGCACAAATAGGAACATCGGTTCGGTGACAACATAAACACTTGTGGCCATACCTTTCCAACAGATTTTCCCATTGCTCAAGCGTGAAATATCCGCCAGAACTTCTTTTTCGCGCTCGCCGCCTAGCCTGTTTAATAACTCCTTGTACTCGGTATCTATTAATATTTTTCTTTCGGTTTGCCCGACCATATTCTAAGCATTTGTCAGGATTCCCAGCTTTCCACGCCCGGTTGGTTGACAGCTCTTTAGCAGCGTTTTTATTACGCCACTTAACACGATACTCTTTGTGTTCTTCGGCGTGTTCTGTATTATATTTTTGACGACGGACGGCATGTTTTTTAGCTTGCTTTCTGTCAAGTTCCCGACAATGTTCAAGGTTTTTAAGACGCCACCCTTTCTGATATTGTCTCAATTCTGCAGCATGTTTGGTTCGGTACTTTAGTAACCACTGCCGATACTTGGAAGTCCTGCTGTACTTACGCCATCTAGCCCGTGCCTTTTCTTTTGCTGCATTCGTCATTGTACGAACCTCTCATATAATGGCTTAAATGTCAAGCAAGGATTTAGCTTTCTTAGCCAGTCTAGCAGCCTTCTTTTGTTCTTTTATCTTGACTTCTACACAATCCCATCCACATCCAGAATATCCGCCATTATCCCTGTAGTTGTCCTTGTGGTCTGAGTGCTGAGCACGACTGGCCTTGACATGGCCCATCATCCACGGTACATCGGTGAACTCTATGGACTCGCCCTCTCGTAGCTTATACATAAGCAAGCCTGTCCACATAGCGGCGATACGTTTGAAGTCCTGCTCAACAGGACCGTACCTTGCCCGTCTATCGCCATGAATAAGCGCATCAGCTTCTTCAAGGATGGTCATGGTTTCGATCTTCTTGCCGTTCTTGTCCCATGTTTTCAAGCCCAACGAACGAGCCACATAGAGCTCCATCCCTGCTCCTTGCGACCTATCCCAGCCGTCGAGCAACACGATGATGTCGCACTCGCAGACAGCAGGAAGGTCTATCTTCATATAGTGTCTCATCGTGCGCGGCTTGTCCTTGGTTGGATCAAGGTTATCTTCCTTCATAGCCCTCTCGGCGGGAGACCAAACCGTGTATCCCTTCGCCCGGAACTTCTTGGCTACCCTGAAGAACTCAGGGAAGTTGAAGTCAGGATAATTTCTCATTGGACCCGCCAAATAAATACGACCCTTGGCTTTCTTCTTCATTTGTCCTCCTTTAGCTTAACCATTTCTCTACGAATTTGCATACCACTACCGTAATGACGGCAAATGCCAGCCCTAATGCCAAGGTTGTCAGGACAGCCATAACGCTTTCTAATGGTGTTAGTTTGATTTTGCATCTCCTCTGTTCTGGGGTATAGATATTAAAAGCCTCTCTCCGTTTTCACCGATAGCATGGAAGTGTCCCATGTATTCTCCCCTTGGGAGAAAATCGTTAACCTCATTGGTTGTAATCCAGTTTCCATACATTACCTCAGCCTCCTCGACATGAAGATTAAAGCGGTTCGCCAAGTTGTTGCCCGTAAACGCTATCATCGCTACCAAGAAACTCAATGCTGACAATGCGAACCATATTTGTATTTCTTCTTTCATTTCCCCTCCTTTGCTCTTATTACATATCCGTTCGTTTCGCCACAGTATTGACAGGCCATAGTAATTGTTTCTATGGAAGTCGCCCAAGGATCGCCAAGGTTAATAGAATACATTATTTTTGTTTTCATATTATCCTTCCGCTATATCTACAAGTAGCATTATCCCTATTACTACATCGACAGCGATACAGCCTACTCCCACGATGGCAGTCGGGCCAAACCACCAATGAACTTGGTAAAGGTGGTCTAGGTATGCCAAGCCATAGATACCACCAATCGCCAACGCAAGACATACCACAAAACCGACCACCTCTATCCATACATACTTGTCTCTGTTATAATAACCTGAATCCATGATGCACCTCCTTTAGAATGATTTGAATATCCTTTGCAATAAATCCAGCACTTCAAGCGACTTCATCTGCTGTGGCGTGACCCGAAGCAAGCGCCAGCCCAGAATGGATAATTCGTTGTACTTTTCCATGTCCTTCACGAAGCCTGAGCCTCTAGTGTGCCTGCCTTGTGCCCAGACAGCACCTTCCACTTCTAGGGCAATTTTATATTTTGGCTCTGGCCAAGCATAGTCCAGTCGCCAGCGACGAGCCGAAGTAAACCTATATTCAACTTCAGGAGCAGGTATTCCGGCGTGTTTACATAGTGTTTCAAATGCTGTGTGTTGCATATTATTTCATTCTTATGGCGTATATTATTGATACGATACCGGACAAGATCAAAAACATACTATAAACAAGTATTATTATTTCCAATTCTTCAGTGTTCATATCTCCTCCTTATGATATCCTCTGCACCCTTCCGCCAGCCATGCCATCATGTTCTCCCTTTGTCACGACAAACTTCTGTACCCCACGCTTGTTGTGACGGCGGACTGCAAGGTACACAGCATTGTAGTGTTTAATCTTCTCCGGCACGAAGAACGTCATGCCCTTCTCGGTTAACTTTGCAAACGGATATGTGATGGGCCTACCCCTCACCGGGAGTTTAATTGGCTCTGGCTTTCCTACGGCGTATTCAGTCATTCTGTTTTTTCCTTTCGTATTAAGCGATCAATCTCGGCAGCGATAAGTGCGCCAGCTTTGGTCAGGTTGCGAATGGGGTCGGAACTTGGCTTCCACCACTCAGGACTCCAAGGCCATCTTGCTAAATTCCAGCTTCGCTCGTTGATACCCGGCTCCGCATAGCACATAGCTGCGCTTGCTAATTCTCTATCTTCGAATTGATCGTCGTGTTCCAGCGTCCAGCCTTCTACTTCCTTCTGGCGAATACGTTCTGCGGTTATCAGGTTAGTGCCTATCAGGGCATACCCGCCCTCTACCAGCGTATCTATTGGCAGTCCCTCCTGAAGACTAATTCGTTTTGTCATTGATTTACTTAGCATTATTTCTCCTTCCCTTCCTCTGGGGCTGCATACAATTCGTATCTCGGCTTAACGATAGCCCAGCACTTCTCCAACATCTTGAAACTATCACTGTTCATCGTCAGGTAAACCAGCAATCCATTGGGATGCTGTGCGTGTACCTTGGCTAACACCTTGTCTATCTCTGCCACACAATCCAGCGGCGGTTCGGGTTTCTTCTGTGTCGGTATTTTATACTTGGCCATTGTCGTTCTCCTTTTGTTTATGATGGCACTGATGGCGAGACACAGTTTTCATTAGCCCAAGTCTGCAAACCCTCGCCTTCACTCTTGCGAATATGATCCGGGTCGGTCGCTGTATCGGGCGCTTCGGTCCTAACCATCGGCGCTTCTCTTAACTCTTTGTTGTCTACATCCCACCAAGGACAGAAGCCCTGCGCTCCGTAGGTGCAGTACCGCAGGCAACGAGTGGACTCTGACTCCCTGATGTGAGTACCGCCCAGATCAGCCATTAGCTTCTCAGCCTCTTCGAAGGTCTTGATCTTGGCTTTGATTGCGTTCTTCCTGCCGTCCTTCATCACGGCAAAACCCTTGACCCACCGCTCCTTGTCCGAGCAGGGTGGCGGTGGAGTCTTGAGGTCAGCGACAGCGTTCTGGTGAAGCTGTACCCGTTCCATGATGTAGTTCTCGGCATAAGCATCGTCCCATATCGGGGCAGGGATGGTGGCTATCTTGGTCGGGAACTTGTCCTGTATAGAAGGCACCCAATCCCTAAACATCGCACATACTTCCATACGCTTGATGCTCTCGCCTAGCTTGCGTAACTTCTCGTCAGGGCTGTGCCTGAGCAACCATAGACCCACGTTGGTCTGGCGTTCCCATTCAATCTTCAGCCCTTCAGCAGTTGACCATACGCTGGTGAACTTGTAGTCAGTCAGGACATCACCACTCTTGATATAGTCCATCTTAGCCGACACCTTCCAGCCGTTGACAACGACTATAGCTTCGCACTCTACCTGCTCGTCGTCTGCGCCTCCGAACTTCTCAACTACCAAATGCGCCAAGGTTCCGTACAAAGCCCAGAGCCTATCACTGTACTCCTCTACGATCTGATCGTAGTAGTTCCTCTTGAGCCACACCCGCAGGGGTGAGTCAATCAGCGTGGTGCATGATACGTCCGACGCGGGGTTATGCGACTTCTCCTGCCACTCCACCGCCCTTTTTATAGGGTCGGGAAGCATGTATGAATCTACGAAACGCATGATGTATCTCCTTTGTTTAGTTTTATGGTAATTCTTGCCATCTATTTCCCGGCTTCGAAGGTGGTAGAGTTATGAATATGTGACCAACATGATACAGTAACCAAGCAAGACCGCCCATACAACCCGCGCTGAGCCAGTCAAAATCTCCAAGCCCGATTATGTAAGAAAGTCCGACTACAGGCACGCCCATAGTTAAACCCATTATCGTCCATACCGCAGTTCCCATCATAGGTGTTCTCATACTGTTTCTCCTTTCATTAACTCCATACTCCTTTTTGTTTGTGCTCGAAAATATTCAGGGCTACCTTCGGCGGGCGGATGCGGTGGCGAGACGCCCCAGCGACCCTCAAACATACGATTAAACTCTTCCCAACCCGTCTCTAACGCGCTCGGCTGCGTTTCTATATCTACAAGTTCGGGGGGAAGATTGTTAAGATGATGTAGTATGCCTCTAGTTGTATAACGAGGGGTCGCTTCCCTAACATCCCCATCTCGTATTAGAATGCTTTCTGTATTTGGCATGTTATCTCTTTTCGTGCCTCACGGGGCAGAATTGGGCAGTCAGGTGAAGTTGAGAAACACCTGTATAGATATGGTCTATAACAACCCCGCCCCGCTTGGCTTCAGCTCTCATCGGAATCTTCCGATGAATGGTATTAGAACGGTTGGTCTTGATCTTGTGGTTCAGTAGGCTTGTCGACGGGCTTCTCGCCTACGTCGCCAGCAATGTAACCATCTTCGACAGGCGGAAACTTGGCTCCAACAGTAAACTCTACCAGCTTAACGATTTGTATTGCATTCAGATAGAGCGTGTTGCCCCCGCCGAAACCTTCGTACTCGGACAAGCTGAACGCTACTTTGACTATCGAGCCTTTGCCGATAGAAGCATCAGGGCATACATGACCAGCAGAATCAAACTGCTTGGCCTTGCTGTACGAATGGAACTTGGTTACGATAAAATTCGTTTCCTTGTCCCGCGACAGATGCGAGCAACCCTTGTCGCCACAGAGTTTTTTAAGCTCTGCTTCCCATTCTTCGTTCTCTTTAACCGAAGGGTCAATGAGAAGCGTGACGGTGTACTTACCCTTGTCGCCGTCGCTCTTCAAGAAGCGAACGTCGGGCTTATCAAGCCACGCATATTGGACTTCACCTTGGGGCGTGATTCCGTACTTCACTTCGGGTTTACTTGCGGATTTTGGACTCATGCCTACCTCCTCTTTGTATTGTTAATAAATATACAACGCTATACTATCACTTATCCAACATTTGTCAAACAGTTATTTTGCAGAACCTATCGCCATAGGGGTATTGACTACCTTAACCATGTGCACATGTCGATGTTTGATGATTTCTTGGTATCGCTTCATCCATTTTGCATCTTCAATTTCTGTATAGCTTCCAATAACCGTCTAATCAAGACACCCCATTGTTAAACAGCCTCGCGCCATAACCTCAACAGTGTATCTTGTAATGCTAATTGTTCCTAATCCTACCATCTTAACCACCCCCTTTTATTGTGTCGTCTATTGCTTGAGCAATCGGCTTGCCTTCGCAGACATCACTTGCAAAGTTGATAACCTCTAAGACGTTGGCGGTCTTTATTATCCACTCTTGCAACTTCTTCAACTTCAATGTGTCCGGGTGCTTGCCGAGTTTGTTGAGTTCGACGGGGACAATATCCAAGTAGGATATGTATCGCGCGGTAAAATGAGACGAAATATATTCCTTAACATATTGTTCTGTTTCCCCGACCGTCTCTGTGTCAAGCCAACCAGTTTTCTTATCCCTGCCGCACCAATGTTTCTCATTCATTTCGTTTCTCCTTTCGCTCAATCTCCGCAAGACCCGTTGGTTTGAATTTCAATATAGGTTGTTATGCTTATTTTTTTAGGAGCTTCTAGCACAGAAAAGCGTTTGAAGTTTTCGAATTCCTCCTGATGCTCACCGCCCCAATATATCCTTTGTCCATGTCTACCCATGTTGAAACCGCGATTCAGGTCGGCAATATAGCCAAGAGTTTTATCATCATCTCCTTTCCTTTTTAGAATTTTAAGTCTCATTTCTTTTCTCCTTTTATTAACGCCCGCGTCCAACTCGGATCAGCGTCGTTCTTCTTTCGTAGCTCGTAATCAATCTCCGTCTCGAATCTTTGCCTACGCCTGACGTAGACCAATCGTTTAGTACCAATAGGGCCAATCCTGCTTTTCATCACGTCCAGCTCCATTGCCCAGTCGCGGTCTGAGTAAAAATCAGCAACAGGCATGTTGGGCTTCTTATACAGCATGAACACGCAGTCAGCATCCTGCTCTATACCACCGCTATCACGCAGGGCTTCGAGCGTGGGCGGTGGTGGGGTCTGGTCTTGGTTGCGGATACCTGCCCTTGACAACTGACTAATCACCATCAAGACGATGTTCAGTTGCTTGGCAAGCCCCTTGAGTTGAGCCGACCACTCTGCTACCCGCTCGTTACGGCTCATGCCAGAGCGTGACCACTTAGACGGCTTAGTTAGCTGAAGGTAGTCATACACCACGAACTTTACCTTATGCCTGCGTACCATGTAGGTGATCCAAGCTATGCTCTCATCAATGGTCATGCGTGAGTCGTTGATATAAAGCGGAGCTTTGCCGAGCACGGCATAGGCTTCTCGCAGCCTGTTATATTGAGCGTCGGTATACAAGCCGTTGCGGAAAGCGAAGGCTGATACATCTGCTATCGCACCCGCCATCATTTCACGCAGTAGCCTCTCGCCCATTTCCAGCGAAGCGAAAGCACACGGCACGCCCATACCCACGGCCTTGTGGATTACTTCGTTGTGAGCAAGGGTGCTTTTCCCATCACTGGGACGACCTGCCAGTATATACATACTCGTCTCAATATACGAGCCTATAATATTGTTCAGTGGCTCAAGGAATGACGGAAGCCCAGAGCGGAAGCCCAGCTTGGCTTGCTCAAACGCGCTAAGCGACTGGGCATGTAGCTTTTCGGGGTCGCAACCCTGCTTCATGTCGATGTTTGAAACGATACTTGCAATGGTCTGCGCCACTATCTCTGACGAGTGCCGGCCTTCCTGCACCATCGCCGGAACGGTAAGCAGGCAGTCGTTCAGATTGCGTAGCCTGTGCATCTCCATTACGATGTCGCCATAGTGCTCCAAGTGTGCAATAGTGGGGATCGCATCCAAAGTCTTGTTTACATAGTCGCGCCCGCCAGCCTTGTTGGTATTTCCTTTCTTTTCAAGGCGGTCGTTTAGAGTGGAAGGGTCGACAGGGATACCGTGGCTGTGCATGTACGCCATAGTCCTATACATTACAGAGTGCTCAGGCTTCTTGAATGCTTCGGGCGTGAAGTGGTGCTCGGTCAGCCAACCTAGTGCCAAATCTGCGTCCAAAAGTATCGCGCCAAGAACGGCGCGTTCAGCGTTAAAATCGTAGAGTAGATTAGTCATAGCCCCCTTCTTCTTTTCGCAAACAATCAGGACATTGGCTTACTCTAACAATTTCTACTTCGTGAATTTCGTAACCACAGCTAACAAGAAAACTCCATTCCCCCCTGTAAAATGCTTCGGCCTCTTCGATTGCTTCATGTCTGGTGTGCTTCAGGGATAAGTGAAGCCAGCCACCGTAGGGATTCATTACCGCCCAGTGTTTCATGGTTTATCTCCTTTTCGCTTTACTCTTATCGGCGAGAAGTAGTCACACTTGCCACGCTTCGGCCTAAACGCTGAATACGATTGCCGGCGCGGGTTGGGAACTGCTTCGTGTCGATAGCACTCGGCCCGCTTTGGACACTTATCGTTTTGACACATGGTTATGTCGGGCATGGTATCTCCTTTCATTGTCGGGTCTAACAATCCAATCTTCTGCATGAACCTTCATGTCTCCTGTTCGGGTGCGAACTATTAATATGAAGTTATCATTGGCGGTTGACCAATAGTATCCTTCGCCTTCCATAAACTCTGCGAGTTCGTTAAAGTTATCGCCATGCCATTGCATTTTTCTCATAGCCCGCCTCCTTCCTACTGCCTACTTGGGTTATCAAATCTCTTTTTATCTTCTGGCTTGCGTATAGCTTCTTGATGCAACTTGCCAAAGGTTTCGCTGAATCTCCCCGGACTCAGATATTTCATTCCTGTTATCTTGAGATAGTACTCAAGCACGGTGCAAACGCAATCAAGCCCATGCTCTTGAATGATAGGCTTAAAAATTCCCAGCCGGTACGTTGCTAAGTAGCCCTTGGTGTGCTCTTTCCAGACGGCACAGATGCGCCTTGACCAGCCCTTCGGCAAAGGGAACGTGTTCATTTGACCTCCCACTTAGTAACTCTGGTTGTATCGTAGACGGTGGGTGGCAAGTAGCCATTCTCCTTCGCTTTTTTTGTATCAGAATCTAGCTCCTGCTTATACCTTAGAGCATCTTGTTCATTAAAGTATATGTCTACGGCTTCATAAAATCCGCGATCCAAACCGCCTTCAACAACATAAACGCATAGTGGTTTAATCATTTCTTCTTTCCCCCTCTCTTAAACGTGTCCCTATGAATCTTTCCGGTTCCATTACACAATGGACAAGTCATAGCTTCATTTCCATATCGAGCCTCCATATCTGTAGCATATAACCCATCTCCTGCACATTGAGGACACCTTCTCCATTTAGGCCATCCCCATACATCCCACATTATCCACATTTGTATTGAAAATTTTACATTTCCCCACCATCCATATCGCAATTTGTAATAATAGTCTATTATCATTTCTATCTCCTTATTCCCAATCGTTAATTGTCTGTGCTTCACATTTCCCGCAAATAATACAGGTGCGATATAATGTGTTCGGGTGATAGTCAGCATACCGAACACCCCACCCGCCATCTTTCGACATACCCTCGCCCGGTCTGCCACCACGCCATTGATGCCCTATCACATCGCATATCTTCCCCGACTCAGCCAGCGTCTTGATGAGTTCCACTAACTGTCCCTTGCTCTCAACGCTCTCAATCAGGTTGGTTATGTCGAAAGCTATGGCAGGGTTCTTGCCGAAGTGGTATTTGCCGATTATGTCAGCGGTAACATCGCCAGCTAAGGGTGGTGGATTCGTGTCGCCGGCATTATCCCCCATCAGCAAGGTGACATCACCCGGTATGTGTGTATTGGTAGTAGTTACCGCAACCGCATTTACGTTCGCTCCAAGCATTAAATCGTTTGTGAAATAGGGCATTGTTGTGTTCATGGCTGGCTCACGATTAAGCGGAACATAAATCTCTGTAATTCTTATATCTTCCCCCGCTCCCGCCCCTATAACGGCCAAGGTAAGTAGTAAGGCAATTAATAGCTTCATTTCTTCATCCTTTCGTTTAGATTTTCCATAGGCATTGCTAATATTTCGGACGGTATTTCAGAAAAATCGGTTTTGTATGGACACACCGTATCGTCATCGCAATAATACCAATAAGATGTATAAACCGTGTATTGTTCATCAAGTGCTTTTTGGCAAAACCCAATTCTTCTTCCCGTCTTTGGGCAATGCCAGCCGTAGGGGTCTTTGTTGTAATTCTTATCATACTCGCTTGTACAGCCTATAACGGCAAGCGTTATGATGAGTGCTAATAGTGTTTTCATTTCTTCCTCGCTTTCCGCTGGCAGGTTTTCATTATCTCTCCTCAAGGTAATATTCGGTAGCAAAAACGCCGGGACTTTCTTCCCAAATCCGGTTTATCTCTACCGACCCATCTTCAAAACTACTGCCTAATTCGCCAACCAGTCTGGGGTATTTTATTACAGGTAGTGTTACGGATAAGGTTATCCATGTTCCTATAACGGCAAGCGTTATGATGAGTGCTAATAGTGTTTTCATTTATGTGTTACTCCTTTGGTTTAATCGGGCCTTGGAAATAAGAACGGTCGTATTCTACTAATGGAAAACCATCAATACAAAGCCCCTGCGTCCTGCTTGGTCTTATAATATCCACAATGGCTGGGCGCATCCAGTTTTGCAATTTATCTTTTCTGCGCTCCCAATACACGCCTTCTTCTTCCGGCAGTATGTCCAGCCAAAGGTCGGGGTTGCGTTGCCAATAGTCACAAGGTGCTTTTCCTTCGATTGCAGACGGATTAACAAGGTAGCATATTGCTCCAGTTACAAAGTGTATGCAATTCCCACAGCATTTCTTTTTTGTGTTCATTTTTTCTCTCCCTGTTTTTTAAGTTGCGCTTCTCGCCGCGCTCTTGACCACGGCTTGCGCATACTTCTTTTATGTTTCTCGGACAATGGCACCCCTTTGTGTGCAGAACTCATTTTTTGTCGTGTTTCGTCTGAAATATTACTTTTCGCTTGAGACATTTTGAGGCGAGTTTCTTCGGAAGGTTTCCATCCTTTACGCGCTTTACTCATTTTGCGCCTTGTTTCCGTGCTGATCCTTTTGTTTTTGTTACCCCCGCTTTCGGAATTATATCCATGTTTCCTATTTCTGCTTTTATAGTAAACTACCCAAACACGTTCTCGAACATCTAGCATATCTTCTGGTGTTTTTTCTAAGACACGAAATTCAAAGTTGTGTTCACCGTATTTCTTGAAAGCTGATTGAAGATGTTTATTATGATGCTTGCCATGTCTTAATTCCGAGAAGTGGCATAATTTTCTAACACGAAGATTGGTTGTTTGGCCAATATACCATTTTCCGTTCGCCACATTATGAATTCCGTAAATTCCGCTTTTCATTAGTCTACGCCCCTCCTTGGCCTATCCCAATACGGGCTTCTACATTTTGGGC
>Ga0307928_10001367_pt1 | contig 18389 bp, 23 predicted proteins | sample AceLakmetagen232_FD_201815 | JGI IMG/M metagenome (GOLD analysis project Ga0307928, IMG submission 201815) | Saline water microbial communities from Ace Lake, Antarctica - #232 | ecosystem: Environmental > Aquatic > Non-marine Saline and Alkaline > Saline | place: Antarctica: Ace Lake... | reverse complement strand
TATAAAAGTAGAGCAGAGCTTCTAACTCATAGGTCCTATCTTCGACTGCATTGAACTCTTCTCGTGTGACAAAGATACCTCGTAAGAAGTCCATGAAGTCACCGTTCAAAAATCTCTGAACTGAGCTCATACTGGTGCCACTACTATCTTGTGACCATCTAGCATCGCTTTGATACATAAATGCACCTACGTTACCGATGTCGTTTGTGTTTTGGGTAATGTCGTCAGTGACTTCATCGAACACCGGTTGCAGCTCGTAAGCTTTGCAGTCTCCTGCGTCCCAGTCATACCACTTGTTCACGCCGCAATCTACAGTGACTGCGCTTACCATACCGATTGCCATTAGCGCAACCAGAATATATATCAGTTGTTTCATTTTTCGTCCTCCAGTTCTTTGACAAGATCATCGACTTCTATCCAATCATGTTTGACCCTGTTCTGTAATTCTTCATAAGCCTTACGTGCATTCTCTTCGACTTCCATATGAAGTTCTCTTGCTAGTAAGTCCATATTGTCTTGTAAGTCGTCTATTTTAATAGTGAGTTTGATTTGTACTTCGTCAGTTCCCATCTGCTTGGTATATGTGTAACCATTCTTTCCTAACTTGCGTATAAATTCAATGGCATTCATTCTTTCCGCCTCCGGGTCTTGTTCATAATTTTGAGCACTACTTTATTTTTGTGTAAGAATGCCCAGTCGTCTATTAATAGAAACTTGACTGTGAAGAAAACAGTAGACCTCGAATATTGGTCGACCAAATTCCTGATTAAGCTTTTGAGCTCGAAATAAGAATTAGGTGCTTGAAGAGTCATCTTAGACGTAATCATAGCTTCTATTGTCTTGACTCCATAACTGTTGAGATTTTCATACCGTTCATCATCAATAAAGCCCTCTACAATAACAGGAATATCTTCCATGATATCGTAGACAAAATCAACTTCGCATTTATAGCAGTAACTGTTCACCGTCTCTGCATTGAAAGGTAAATCATCATCTAAATAGTCAGGGTCAACCTGGACGGTCTTTTGTTGCACAGCATCCATTTCTGATACTACTTCTGAGATTTCGTGTTCTTCTATATCATTATCCCTAAGTATGCGTGAGAAGCTTTGCTCAAGGAAATGATTTCTAGATAAAGTGGATGGTAGTAGCCGAGATACCATTAACTTATACAACGGGCTTTCTCTTATATTTAGCACATTATACCTATGAAGCTTTGACTGGACTTTAATCCTTTTATAATCCTGAGACTCCTTACTTAATAAGGGCTTGGCAGCCATAAAGGATTTGTTAATAACCTTATTTATTTGGTTATCCTTGGCTACCGTGCCTACTGCTCTAGCAGTCTTTTTAGCCTTAACATTCCAAGAACCAGGTGGTCTTGCTATTCGAGCTATGTCTTTAGCTCCGTCATCAACCTTTAGCTTGGGATTGAACTCCTTTAAGTTTCTGTCCAGCTGTTCGACAAATCTATTATAAGTTTTGATGTGAGTATTAATGGGTTCTTCCTTCAAGTTATACTTGACAGTGTCTTTACCCTTGACATTTATTTCTCTGAATGATGGTATCGGTAGCTCTATTGCTGGTTCCATTGCAATCCATAGATGGACACCGTTGCCTGAGACATTAATCCAGTAATCACCTAGTTCTAATATCTTGACAAGGTATTTAGCTCCTTGGATGCACTCATCTATCATAGCCTCAGTTGCATTACCAGGCCGTTCACCGACATGTTCAATATCACATAGAACTGTTTGTATGTGAGAAGTCCCTGCGATACCACCGTAATATGAGTCATATAATAGCCCATTTTTTGATTTGAGCTTTACCTTTCTCTTTGGATTGACACCAATAAATATATTGTAGAGTCTGGTCAAAGGATATTCTTTACCAAGCAGTGGAAGTTTAAATAACAAGATAGCTTTCAATTCCTTATATGAAGTAATGAAAAGACTATTGTATCGTTTCTCAACACCCATCATTTCGGCCAGTCTTTCTATGAGAGGCCAGTTGTTAAACTTCGTGCCAAGATAATCTGATAAAAATCGTATCTCGAGTACCCTGCCTTTAGATAACCAGTCGAAGAATTCCTCCGGACTGTGTTTCTTGTAGGCAGTCATGTACTTTTCGATTTCCATTTTATTTCTTCGTGAGTCCGTCTAATACTTTAACGATAGCAGCTTGTGCTCCCATTAAATTTGATATATTTCCTTCTCTTTCTTTAACTTGAAGTTGTAAAGTTTCGATATTTTCCTCGTGAACGTTTAGCCACTTGTCTTGTCTTTTGTTTTCTTTCTTCGTATGTACTTCAAGTAAGTCGAATGATTTTTCTAATATATCGAATCTATCATTTGATGTTTTCTTTTCTATTTCGAGATATTCAATACGTAGTTTAAGACTTCTCACTAATGCTGATGTAGCTTGAACTTCTTTGAGTATATCGTTCATGTTGTTAGCTACTCTTTGTTTGTAGCTTGGTTCCTTTGTAAAATCAATCTGTAGTCTTCCTATTTTCATTTTCTTTTACCTCCTCGAATCGTTTAGTGTTATCTATCTCATAGACAAAGTCCGATACCTTCCTTATCTTATGTGAGTTCTCTAATTCAACAATGTTCTTCTTTGCGTATGGTCTGTTGAAGTCTACGAACTCTGTGAGTGACCTACCTGGATATCGCCGTATAATGTCTAATATCGTAGCTTTGGTTTCACCGTAGTAAAGATAGTTTTCAAAGTCAGGTGCGTGAAACTCTTTCATTTCAATTGGATTATGAAGTAGAGACACGACTCTTTCAAAGACACGTCTTGTTTCTAATGATAATTCAGTCTCATTGTTTAAGATTGATAAAGCATATAAGGTGAAGACGTGGACTTGATTTATCCTATGGAACATAGAAAAGAACTCGATATGCTTGTTAGATAATATGGTGAGGAACTCCTTAACTTGTTTGCTCCACCTCCTTTCTACTGCTGGGTCTTCGAACTTAGCTATGGTCTCTTTAGACTTAGCGAAAATAATCTCATCAAGCCTTGGTATGAATAGTTGACTCATCAATTCTCTTTGACCGTATTGTGACTTCCTACTTCTTAGATGACCACCGACGTCTATCTCCTGTTGCTTCATAAACGCTTTGTCATATTTTGGATGTGCTAATACACTATAGTAGAATCTTTCCATCAGAGGTTTAGGGAAGTCAGTCAAATAATTCTGCCCTTCGTCTCGAACTTTTAGCACTGCTGTCTTAAGTGCTTTTGGAACATCGATGCCATACTTCTTAAGTGGAGCATAAAAGTCGAAGTCAGCTGGTAACTCTAAACCTTTAGCTTGTTGTTGTGACATAAAGATTGATTGTTCTTGGACACCTGTTTTACCTTCTGAGTTATATATCTTCTTGATTTTGTTCTCATAATGTTGTAAATGATTAATATCGTAGTTAGCTGTTCCAGCGATAAGAGCAACACGTGGAAATTCCTTACCACCTACAGTGGAGGCTGTACCTGATGCAGCCAGTGCTACTGACTTGAATAGGTTTGTTGCTTTATCATCGCTTAGGAATTGAGCATTGTTTATCTCATCAAAGACAAACGCTTGATTTGAAAATAGGCCAGGCACATTCTTTTTCTTGGCCATGTCTTGATAGTAGATTTCCTTTTGTCCACCAGTGAGACCTGGTAGTGAGAAACGAGGACCGGAAATAAACCCGGCATTGGAAAAGAAAAGGTGATGCAACATTGTCAGCGCATACGATTTCCCAATACCGGGTGCCCCAAAATAGAGGCTGTGAGCCATATTTATTTCCTTGTTGATAGACAGAGTAATCTTCTTCAGTGTCTCGATAATAACAGGTAGACGTGCTTTCTTTCTATCTATTATAAAGCCAACTTTCTGTATATGATTTACGAGGCTATCAACCAAGTTAAAGAATTGATGAGTATTTTCTGGATTTTCGATTAAATCAAATGGATGTCGTGCTGACTCCTCTTTTGCTGTAAGACATGAGAAGTAGAATGAATTGGTCTTCTGTTCGGTTCTTCCGAAACACATGCCAGTATAATAGCCAGGGTTGAGTTCAATGAATGATTCGAGGAAATACTCTTTGAATTCACTACCATCCTTCCCTTGAACCTCAACACCTATCTCATAGATATAGGTCGGAATCATCTTTCGTGCTGGAAACTTCTTCAGTGTAGTCTTGCAAGGTTTGTCTCCGACTATTTTCTCACATTTATAGGTCTGCATGAAATCTATCTTAGCTGCTGGCACTACATAATTAGCACCACATGCTGGACAATGAACGAAGCGAGAAGTTACGAAAGCTACCTCATCTATTTTTCTGAGCACATAAAATTTGAGAAGGAATAATCGGCTGCCAAATACGGCGCTATCTTTATCAGCGAAATTTATTTTAGAGTAAGTGTTAATGTCTTTGTCGTTGAATTGCCATTCCTCAGGATTGTTCATTGACTCTCCTTCGTCTGATATCACTTTATAGAATCTTGAGTAAGTGAGTCTACCGTCGAATGAGATACCATGTTCGTTAGCAATGATACCTTGTTCCAGGAGATTCTCATCTGAGTGGTCTAGTTCTTCGATGTCAGAGTATTGCTTATGCCAACCTTCCATTCTAGTGAAGAAAGTCTCAGTGATTCTAATTTCACAAGCCTCTTCATCGATGTATTCCAGAAATCCTTTTGAGAACTTTACTATTCTATTAATATACTCAACAGGACGGTTCAACTCTTTCTGATTGATTACCTTTTCACCATTCAGATATTTAGCTAGAAGTATTTCGGCATGAAATTTCCGTAGCCTGGCTCTTTTATTAGCTCCAGTCCGACCAAAATGATTTGTTATTTCTTCGATAATTTGTGTGTTAATCTAATCCACCTCACGCTGACAATGTTGACTTATCTTAAAAATTAAGAATAATATTATTAATATATTGTTATATATAAATATTTCCATTAAGAAATCAATAAAAAGAAAAAGAAAAAATTAAAGTTCGATTTCGCCGAACCAGAAGTCGACTGCATCAGCCAATAGTTTTAAGCCAAGAGCGATTGCTCCACCAGCTAAGCTTAGTAAGAAAGTATTTAGTTCGAATCCTACTAAGAAGTTAGCACCAGTAATTACTGCGAGAACTGCTTTAACTGAGTCTTTGTTTCGGTATAGTGCTTCTCGGAAATTGTATCCTTCAAAGCTTTTATTTCCACTTGTTTTGTATCTTGTCATGTTTTACCTCCGTTACTGTAACGTCCAGATATCAAAAGCGTTATCTTTCAAGAACTTTTCCGTTACGTAAAAATATCCTCTTTCTCCCCATCTTGTTCCCCAAGAGTTTCTACCCTTGTAGATAACTTGACCGTTCACAGTTTCGTAGCCTCCGATGACGACGTCGTGATAACCACGAAATGTGCCGGTATTTTCACTAAAGACACCTCCACGATAGGACATGAAGTTTGAGTTTACTGGGATAGCGATGCTGATAGGTGAACCAGTACTTATTGCGTCTTTCATATATTGCATCTTCCGAGTAAGATTCTTTCCGATACTTCGATACTCTGGTAGATACATTAATAATAGCTTCTGCATATTAGCGAGTGCCAGAACATCTTCAGATGGAAGTTTGTAAGCACCGTCTCTGAAGTCATAGAAAGAACGACCAATAAAGCCATATTTCTGGATGACTTTGAATGCGTTTCGTGCAACAACACCATCATTATTGGAGAGACTACCTTCTTCGTATTTTGCCATTACCCAAATGAAAGCCTCACTAACGTTGACGAATTTTTCATAGTAATCCATATCAGGTAAGATTGAATCCATAAACCTAGCCATCAGATAACCTGCACTATGACCGACACAACTATTATAAGGATTCTGACTTCTGATAGGATAGTCGTCTTCAAATAAATCGACTTCATCAAGTGCTGCACCAACTGGTTTATACTTGAAGTCCCTCTTATCTTCTGGCTGTGGAATTAATCCTAGCTGATACCTATTCAGTCTTAGCTTTAACCATATCATAAATCGTTTTAATATGTTCATCGTGATTAACCTCGTAATTTTTTTCTAATGGGTATTTCTGAGTCGTATACTTGCTTGACACCATCACCTAACCATAGGTCGACTTTTGCTAAATCTCGTAGCAATCTCCATAGCTGGTCGTACACAATGCTTGCTGCTTGGTCTGTTCCCCAGTAGCTTCTGCTTAGAGTGATGTGTCTTTCTATGATATCAGCACCAACAGATTTAGCAATTATACAAGCACTGATACCTTCTTCATGTCCGGAATACCCAATAGTGTGATTTTTATACTTAGCTTTTAGACTCTTAATATAGCTGAGATTTAATTCAGTATCTTCAGCTGGATAACTACTATTGCAATGTAGTATTGATAGATTACACTGAGATAGTTTAGCTATCGCGAATGCGATTTCTGTTTCATTACTCATGCCAGTTGAGATGACAACGTTCTGAAAATTCTCATTGCAGTATTCTAATAAATCAGTATCTGTGATTTTAGCACTTGGTATCTTGATGAACGGTAACTGATAATTATCTTTGATGAAGATGGCGGAATCAATATCCCAGACTGAAGTCGTCCACTTTATATTCTTCTGATTGCAGTATCTATCTAGTTCATCGAGTTCCTCTTTAGTAAATTCGATATCCAGTTTATATTGATAGTAAGTAGTTATTGTATCTCGCCAAGGGACTTCCTTTCCTTTGAGTTTCTGTTCTGGAGATACAGCTTTATCAACGTCTCGCTTTTGAAATTTACAAATCACTTCGATATCAGACTTTGCTATATCACGTGCATTGACTACCATATCTATCATCGCCTTAGCATTATCTAAGAACTTAGATTTATCTTTTCCGAAGGCGTAGTTGATACCACATTCAGCGATGAATATCATTTTCTGGCCTCCAAGCTTTATCGTCAATATATAAATCTGCTGCAGGCTTCCCGAATAGTAACTGATGATATTTTACGCCCCACTCTTTGAATTGGTCCATAGTAACTTGTTCCCAGTCTATACCAGTCTCTGTTCCTCTGGCTGTAAAATATACGATAGTATCACCTGCATCGTATGCAGCATTGAATTTGCTAATTCTCTCGGTGAATGGTTTAGCTTGAGAATAGTCGGCTTCCTGAGAACAGATGGTTCCGTCGATATCAATCACGAGCTTCATTCTCAAACCTCCACCTTGCATAATCATAATCTTGTTTTGTATCTATGTCTAGTGTTTCTTCTTTATCGATTATGAAACAGTCATGAAAGTCATCTAGCATTTTGTTGTCTTCGAATAGCATAGTTTTAGTACAGACATGAAAACAGTGTGCTGCTTCGTAATAGTTATATACTTCCTTAGTGCTCCAGTTATCTTTGTTGACGTCTGTCTCTAATAGATAATGACCGTCTTTCCTATATAGCCAGTTTTTAAACTCTTTGACTGAAGTCATACTTGAGTATTCTGATTCGATAAAATATTCTATCGCTTTTTCAATAGTAGAAACCTTCAGATTATATAGACAAGGATTGAGGAACATTAGATAATCGTCCTTCACATCTTTAAGGTCTTTGAATATTTCTTTGAAAGGTCCTTCGATGGTAGTAGTTTCAGGAGCTCTTTTAATGATAGTTAGTTTGTATTTGCTCGCGATATTTATAAGTTCCTCGTCGTGACATAAAACATAGACGTTATATTTGTCGCTTAGTGTCTCTAATTTTTTGCAAGCTATATCCCATAAATTTGTTTCACCTAATGGGAGAATTAGTTTATTGGGTAAGCGCTGACTTTCAAGTCTGCCTGGAATAAAGATGCCGACCTTCTTCATGATTGTTCACCACCGATGCCGTCACCTGATGTGTATCTACCTGCTTTTTTATCACAAGTTTTGCAGGGTACCGGGAAATAATCATATCTGCCCCAGCTAGTTCTTTCTCTGAAATCACGAACATGTAATTGTCGTAATAGTTCTTCTAAATTCATATCGTGTAAATCGCCTATGATGAATGGTTTGTGCTTTGGGATATCGTTGCGAATATTACAACAGGGACTCACTGTTCCATCATAATTGATTCCAACGAACTGTTGTGGTTCGTAGCAAGGAATCTTCCTTTTGAAGTCTTGTTTTATTTTAAGAGCTCCACCTCTATTATTGACATTATCTAGTCGCATGACTCTGAAATCATCTTGGATAGTTTCTTCTTTGTTACGGTCGTAGTCCATTTCAGTTATTTCGATTTTACCTATGAATGATGAATAATCAAAGTCACCGTTTGTGTTAGCAACCATTTTGACATCAGGTAATTTTTCCTTAATTAGTTGATACGCTTTATCTAGACTTTCGAGGTCTGCAAAAGGCTCGTTGTATCTTGAAAAGGATATTACACCATCAAATCCTTTTTCAGCTAATTCATTGATGAGGTCTGTGAGTATGTTAAAGTCAAGATGGTTGTTTTCAGACTGTCTATCGATATATGAATTAGGACACCAGCCACAGGTGCGATTACAGTAACTGGATAATTCTATTTCGACTAGTTTAAGTTGTGATAGTTTCAAGTTCATCACCTAGAGGGAATGCGTTTTTGTCTTCTAAAAAGGAAAAATCAGGGCCTACTAATTCGTGTTGATATTTATTCTTGAGATGCTTACTTATCTCATTTATGTGTAAGCAGAATAATACGATGTAATGAAAAAATTCACCTGCGTAATTGACTACTCGTTCAACATAATCTCCAATGACTCTTCCAGACTTAGTTGTAGTTAAACTTATGTTGATTATTTCTTTCGCTTCTTGCCGTTGATTTTGTAACCCGCAGTAAACGAATTGGAACGGAAAGGTCCAAACTTTAGTATTTAGCTTTTTTGCTCTATCTAAATTAATGTATAGAGGGCACTCTTTACCAAAGATAACAGGAATGCGAAAATCTTCTGGAAGCCTACCTTCTTTGATTAATTCTAGATATGCTAGATATCTATGATTACCTTCTCGTAAGTAATAATCAGGTGTCGATTCATCGAATGTATCTGTTACGTAATTAAATTTCTGAGTCTCTACGAAGAAAAACCAATATGTACCTTTAAGTAAAGACGTTTTAAAATTTGTCCAGTTCTCTCCTTCAAATGGTTTCTTGCCTAAATACGTATCACTATAAGGTGCATCACTTGCTTCTAGATAACTAGCAGGTTGTTTTACTTTAGAGATAGGAAACATTCCATAGTCATAATATTTATTCTCGTGACCATACTTGATTAGACTAATGTAAAGGTCGAAATATTCTTTTCCTAAAGCAATCAAACCTGGTTTATCTAAAACATCATATTGCTCTTCCAATGGGTCTCTCATTCAATTTAACCTCACTTTGTCCTCAAAGCATTAATGAATACTGTGTAAGCACCAGTCTCAGTAAATGACAAGTAATTGGTGTTTGTTAGTCTGTATTGCCATCTGCTTCTACCATAGTATCCACCTGCATAACTCCAAGGAGCTGCACAATTCTTTTTATAAATTAAAGCGTTACTATCAGAACCTGTAAGATTATTTACACGCGTACCACATCCGCCTAAAACTATTTCACCGTAAGTAAAAGATAAGTTGCTAGATGTAATCGTTGTAGGGTGTGCATAAAATAAAGGGTAAGTTGTAGCACCATCAGTAATAGCACAAAAGAAACCATTAGTGTTCAAGTAGCTATTTGCATGACCACAGACACCAGTTACTAAATATTCTTCACCAGCTCCAGGTTGCATCGTAGAAGTACTTGTGACAAATTCCGAAACATCTTCCAGATAGTTCGGAGTTGATGCGTCTTTGACTAGTTCTGCTTGTATAAAACAATTAGCAGTACCTGTGATAGTTATAGATAAGTAGTTAGTGTTACTTATATATAGAGCTCCACCGAGAGTTCCATTATTAGAAGAAGTAGTTGCCGAAAGATGTGTTGATACCTCTGTAAGTGCAGTTCTAATACCTTTGTTGACATTTCCGCAATCACCCCAGGTAACATATTTATGTGATAGTGCACCTGAAGCTGCAGACGGAGCGTAAATATCATAACATCGTATAAAGCTGACTGTATCTACTCCGTCTGTAATTTCCATAACGAATTCATTAGTGTTAGCTTGTGCTGAATAAGCTGCGATACCTGTAACTTTCCAAGTCTCTCCTGCAGCTGGTTGAAAATTGCTAGTTGTTGTTATGAATGCGCTTTTATCGTCTCCAATTGTCATTTTAATTCCACCTTATTTCTTAAAACTAGCCTTATAGTTTCTTCTAGTGTTTCATTTAAATCTGCTGCATAGAGAACTTCTCCGTCAGTCCAGTCCGTTCCGCCCAGTGTTACCAGTCTCGTTGTCATTGTTTTACCTCGAATGTTAGTTCAGCATTGCCTCTTTGTATTGTAATTGATTTAATACACATTAGCTGTAAATGTGCTTTTATTCTACCTTTCAGTTCTTCTTTTGAATCGATTATTCTTTCTGCAGAACTTCCTTTGTGGAAAGGAATACCTAAGATGACTCCGAATTGAAATGGATAGTTTTTTCGTTCGTAATACTCTTTTACTAAAGTTTGTGTGTAAGAGTATAAGGTCTCGAAACCGTACTCTGTGAAAAATTTATCCATATGTTTTTCGATAGTCATATTTATTCCACCGTGTCTACGATAAGGTATATTATTTCGTCTGTTATACTTTTACTATCAGCCGTCATAGTATCTTCACCATGCATAAGTGGTGTAGTATCCTGATTTACTACAGCTAGACCATTGAGTAAAAAACCTGCAGCTTGAAGTGTATTTAAGTAAGCACGTAATGTTACTTCGTTTGTAGTATAATCAAATTGTGGGTAAGTAGCTGATAAATCAACGACAGTGTCAGAGTATGACCAAGTCCTTAATAAATCATAGATAACGTCTCCAGAACCCCAACTATCAGCTGCATGGTTTGTTGTGATAACTATCTCGAAGTAATCAATGTCACCAGTTACTGTTCCTGTTTCAGTTAAATCCTCAACAGCTGTTGTGTTAGAAGATAACCAATTCCAGCCTTCAGCTATTTCGGCCTCAGTATAGGATAGCGAATAATAATTAGAGGTGTTTATACCGAATTTTATCAATACAGCTCCACCTGCATTTAATAGGAAATCCATAGTAGTTGAGTCTTTTATGTAGAGGTTTAAACCAATAGCTTTAGTTGGGTCTATAATAATACCTAGTGCACTTAAATCTGATATGACCCAGACTTTGGAATCTGAAGAACCATTCGTTATTAAGTTCTGTGCTATATTATCATTAGCATTAGCTCCTTCTTTATAAGTCGTAGGGTTATCTGTTGAATCTTCTCCTCCAGAGACACCTGTGAGAGTGTTATCACCATCGTCATTGACAACTCCAGCTGCAATTGGTATGGGTTCATCAAGGTCAGTATCTGCTACAGCAGGTGTGCCATTATTTATGCCAACTTTAACTTGTGAAGGAGCAGTGTATAATACGCTACTTAAATCAGCAGTTTCAGTATATGTTCTGTGTAAAGTTATATTCTTTCCGCTTGTTGTTATGATGCTATCGTTCGTCATTGTAAAATCACCTTTATTGCTGGCTCGTCATAACTGCCATCTGCGTTGTAAGTATTCTCCAGCCTTGCTGTTGTTGCACCACTCTCTGTAATCTTCAAAAGGATACCAGTACCATCAGTAGTTGAGAATGCTGTTAAAGTATCAAGCGTTACTGCCTCCCACGATGTACCGTTATCACCAGATATCGTGAAGGTTAGAGTGCCAGTTTGGTCAGCTACTGATACAGTGTAATTAGCCCAAGCTGTTCCTAATTCGATTTGAGAAGTTTGAAATATTTCGCCCGAAGTGAAGTCTATCCATTTATTAGTTGTGTCCCAATCAGCAGTAGTATTTGCTGCGTCTTTAAATGTCGTATCGTAGCATAACTCTTGATAAGTGTTATTACCTTGAACTATACGTGTGACAGCGAAAGCAGTGCCAGCATCACCTAATTCTTGAGTGCCTAATACAGCGAATTCTGAATGGCCTAAAATGAAAGTGTTCACACCATCAGAGCTTCTATCCTTTACGCTCATTGTCATATAACGTCTTCGTGTGCTAACTGTTCGTGTCAAATCTATGACTTCAGTTAATAGGTCTTGATTTTTGTTAAGGTCAGCGAGGATGCTTTCAATTTTTTCAGCTTGTCTTGATTGCCAATTTTCAGTACGCCAGATTTCATCACCAACTGTAATCATATCATAAACGTGTGGCCATGTTTTTTTAATACCAGCGACGAAAACAGTATGAGTTTTATCATTAAAGCCATCTATAATCTCAACGACTGTTCCAGGTTTGAAGTTACCATTAGTTTCGATAGTTGCATCAGTGACCGGAATGTTGACTGCTTCAATAAATGGTGTAGAATATTTGGCCAAGATAGCTCTTGCTCTTTTTTGAGCGTCACTAAAATCTTTAATATCCGTAAACGTAAATTTCTTAAAGTGAGGCTTTTTATTCGGTCCACCATAAGTATCTATTGATGGTTGGTCACTGACCGTAACTGGAAGAGGAACCTGTGAGCCATAATTGATATAGACGTCTGAAACGGCTACAGAGAAGACGAGTTTCTTTTGGTCTTCATCGATGTAATAATCGAAATCTGTTCCAATAGTTCCAAGGTCTTTCTGCCCTCTCGTTTGAATTGTATCAGCACCAGCATGATTGATATAAACTTCCGTATCTTCAGGAGTTCTTTGTAAAGTGAATTCTGTGCCAGGCCCTGCGAAAGTTTCAGGTATCTTATCATAGACTGTAGCTCCTAAAACACGGACTTGATTAATCATCTGTTCCATATTTTCTTTCCACTTTATCTGACCAGGTATTTCAGTACCGACAGTTAGTGAGACAGCATAGGTATCATAACCTTTATCTTTAAATTCGACCAAGTCATTGTCATAATCATAAGAAATGATTCTATCATAGATTTTAGCTAGTTCGTTCATCTTCTGGAAATCGTCTTCGTCTCTTTGAATGAACTTCACAATTTTATAGATATTGTCAGTACCTGTTGTTGGTATTGAAGCTGCTGAATAAGATAGCGTAGAATTGTCACAAATAGTTTTGAATATTTCGCTACCAACACCTTCTTCGATATCGATATTTTTATCCCAAGATTTAGTCTGAGCACTTTTGACAGCGTCATACATTTTCCCTTTGCAAACCAATTTTATGATTGAAGTTTGTGGCTTTACCTGAGTTATCTGACCAGAGAAAACTGCTTCGTCAGTACTGGTGACAGTACCTCTTGTGATTATAACCTCTTGTCCCGGTGTTATAGTAAATAAATCTCTGACAGTATTAGTCAATTCGAGATTGCAAGAATCAATCGAAGTATCCCACTCAGAATCAAATTTCCACTTAGTTCTATAGTCAGTAACATCGATGCTATTTATCATAACTTTATCCGTCATAACCATTTTATTTCACTTGCATAATACTAATTTGATATGTGCATATACTCAATCCTGGTAGTTCCCACTTCACATTGATGCTTAACACCTTACAATTAATAGTAGCAGTAACTGCATAGCCAGCGCCTGAGGCAGTAAATATGTCAGCGTCAATCGATAATGTAGTTTCACTATCAATTCCACTAACATTAGCTGTTAGACCAGTGTTTAAATTCTTTACGATATCATTAACTTGTACACCTCTAGTACTAAATAAAGCACCAGTATCAACTAATTTATGAGCAGTAACAGTTGTATTAGCACTCATAGAGCCAAATCTAATTGTGTCAGCTGAATCTCTTGAATTGACGAAAGGGCTTCTTAATGTTTGAGATGATAATTGAGCACCATCAGCAACACCTTTAATAGCTGAGATATAACCTTGTATTGATGCGAAATCACCAGTCCATTGGCCAGCGAAATTGACATAAGCAATAACACCAAGAGTATCTATACCTTCAGTCTTACCAGCGTCTTGACCTGGGAATGATATTGGTGTTATAGTTGAAGCTTTCTTATCGTCCCAAGACTTAATCTTGCCAAGAGTTATCGAACCTATATAGTTAACGTCTGCCATTTTTACCTCTAGAAGTACGAGACTCTCCTACGTAATTCTGTTTCATTCAAATCTGCGAGTTTTCTTGCGAGTTCCTCAATATCTAAATCATTCGTGATTGTAGCCATCAAGTTTACCGTAGTGTTGAATACATTGCTTGATGAATTACCAGCTCTTGAAGCATCGCCTGCAGTAAGAACCCTTTCACCAGCGTGTAGTTTATACATACCAGTAGTATCTATTTGACCGCCTACAGCTTTTGAACCTTCTTCTTCCTCTTCCTTATCTTTCTTCTTTTTCCAAAACTTAAGCTTGTCGATGATTTTCTTGACACCAGACCACATACTTTGCATAGCACTGAGTACATCGTCCCAGACACCGATGAATATGTTTTTAATCCACTCATACACTTTAACAGCTGCGTCTTTTAGAGCCGTCCAGACTGGAGTGAATATATCTTTTATCCAGGCCCAAATATTTTTCAAATTAGTAGTAAGATTTTCCCACGCTTGTGAAAATACATCGCCAATCCATGAACCTAACACCTTCATCCATTCCCATAAAACAACGAAATATTCACCGACTGTTTTAGCACCAAGAGCTATGGCTTTGAATACGACTTCTAAACCTTTGAATACAAAAGTGATGGCCCATAAAGCACCTAATAAAACACCACCGAGTACGATAGCAAGAGTTTTCAATGGGTCAAGTAATGCTTTACCAATAGCTCCAACGAGTGGTTCTAAAAGTACCCATAATGAACTGAAAGCACCGCCTATGGCTTTTAGCGCTTCTCCGAGAGCTTCAGGTATCAAGTCTTGGAATAGCTTTCCTAGTGGACCTTTTTCTTTTCCGCCTTGGTCTCCAACGGATGCTTGAACTTCTGAGAAATTCTTTTGAGCAGCGGCGATTGCAACAGGGTCGCCACCAGCTTGTGCTGAATCAAGTTGTTTCTGTGCTTGTTCCATAGCATCGACTGGGTCACCTTTGTCACTGCCACCTCCAAAGAGAGAGTACCATTTCTGAGCTACTTTCATAACCCAGATAGCCATAGGTCGCAAGAACTTGGCCATGATATCACCGATTGGTCTTAAGATAACACTAAATGCCTTACCCATTACTATTAATTGTTGTTTTAGAGCGGGAGAATGTTTGGCTAGTGTGCCAATAATCTTAGTAACACCTTTACTGATTTTCTTCATGACTCCGAGAGCCATGTTGGTATGCTTTGCAATACGCTCTGTTGCAAATTTCAAAGCTTTGTCGTTATTCATACCTAGCATTTTGCCGCCAGAACTTCTGGTTAAAGCATTGGACGAATGCATTCTCTTGCCACCCGCACTTCTAACCATAGGACCTACAACTCTACCAGCTGCTGCTATTATTGGTGCTACCATCTTCATAATCCTCCTTGTAGTGGGTTATCCAGGCCTTTTGCTTTCCATTCCATGATGAAGTTGTTTATATAGTCATACTGGTCGTTATCCATACTATCGATATCTTCCATCGAATAACCTTCCTTCACCATGAAATGAGTCTTTAGCCAATTGATTGATTTTAAAGACCTTGGCATAACTCCGTCATGTACGAATGCTCTTATTTCGTTTTTTTTTCCTCAGCCATAGCTTCTGGTTCTATTAAGGTTGAGAGAGCAATGAATAGTTTATCATAATCTTCAATTTCCAGTGAGTCCAGAATATGCTCTATTGGGACTTGCTGGTCAACACCTTCAGGGCGTCTATTGATACACTTCGGCATCAATTCCATCATTAGAACACTTTGCTTAATGACGCCGTGGTCGGTCTCTGCTTTTGCTACAGCACGGTTTCTGACACCGGCTTTAGGTTTTATAATTTCGAACATTCCTAGTTCTGTTTGCACTTCAATAGTGTTTGTCATTTTCTTGCCTCCTTGGCTTTAGATTGCCGCCCCGCGGTAATCATGTATTGCTTAATAATATATATAAAATAATAAAAAAATAAGTCCGTGATACTTATGGTACGGTCCACCATTTAATAGGTCGGTTGGATGTATCCGTGGTGCCCTTTTTAGCTTGTCCATTGATGGTAAGCTCCACTATATTGTCGCCAATATTGATTGGTTTGGAGATACTATTTATTGAACAATCCGTAAGCAATATCTCTGCATTCCTATCACCGCTTGCTGCACCCTCTGCAAAGTCAAATACAACTGAATAGAACGTTGGTTCTGCTGTATCTAATCCGTCAGATGGTGAGTTAGCTTGTCCGTAAAAGTGGTCTCTTAATGTAGTAGCAATAGTATCCGTCATCTTAACTGTTAAGACGAAATCATACTTTCGCAAACCAGGTTCAGCAGCTTCAACAGTTCTTGAACCTATTTGTCGACCTACTTCAGCATCGAAGTTGTTGTTAATATTGATAGTTGCGCTAGTTACTCTTGCAACAGCTCCGGCATTCCACTTAAATTGACCTTGTGCAAAAATCCAAGGTTTAGTAGTGTCTGCAGTAGCTGCAGTTGTGGTAGTCGAACTTGTTACGGTCTTGAAGAATCCTTCAAGTGAACATTTCAGAGTTTCACCAACATTAAGAGATAATCCAACAGTGTTGATAATACAACCATGTAGTTCTTCTCTATCGTGAGTTCCACCAGATTTATCATCGCTTCCAACATACATTCCAAAAGATTTCATGCCAGCATCAGCACCTGCTGTGTAGTCCATAAATTCTTTCTCTTCAAGGTAGTATGGAGCAACTGCTGTGCCTGAGCCAGCCTTTGCACCTATAGCGAATTGTAGGACATCGAAAGCACCTAATTCGTATTCCATAGTCCATGTGCCTTCAAAGTTTCCCCATCCGACAAACGTTTCGTTCCTACCTTCACCAAGACCAACAGTTCTGATTAGAGTGTTGTTCTTCTCAATAGTGACTGTACTTATCTTACCTTTGACTGCGGTAGCAGGAGTAGCTCCCGCTCCGTAGCTTGTTTCTTCATCATATAGGATGCTTGTTCTATAGCCGCGGTATGTAACCATTTTTGTTTTCCTCCTTATTTATATATAGGCAATTGTAATATATAAATGTTTCTTTACTCATACATAATCTCCCATTGAAGGTCGCCCGTGAATTGCCAAACATAGGCTTCTTTTTCAGTATCGTAATCGAAGTTCTGAATACTTCCAGCTCTTGTGATATTAGTCCGATACATATTTTCCTGTCTAAGCTTCCTAAATAAGTTAAAAGCTTTACTAGCCAGTTCTCTACCTTGGTTGGCGTATTTAGTTCTTACCTCAATCCTGTAGGAGACATTAAAATAACTGCCTCTTGTACTTTCCATCAAATCTCCTAATGCAGCGAAGTCTTCTTCACCTGTAAGGAACATCATAACGACACGTGGTAATTTTGCATCGCTTCTTGAGTATTCTCTCTCAACTAATGATTGACCATATCTGTAAGTGATAACAACAGCTTCACCGACTAGAGCACCAGTCTTCAAAGTAACTTTCGTATTGCCTTGCTTACCTTCTCCGTAAGAGACTGTATAATCATACCCTTTGCACTTAGTCACGGCATTAACTGTGATAGTATCTGCAACATTCTTTGCTAGTGGGTGATTTAAGACGAATTCAGTCTGTGCTGCCGTAGCTGTATGAGTTTCAGTAACATCAGTTGCTCTTTGTTCGCTAGTATCATCTAGAGGGTCTGTTAGGTTGTTTCTGATATAATCTAACAAGTCCCTTTCCCTCTCATAAATGTATTCTTCAGCCATTTTGTATCGCCATCCTTATATCTCTTTGTAGCATCGGTCGGTTAAATTGAACGTATTTAACTGCTTTTTCCATCGCAAATATTGGATGAACACCTTTCACTTTTTTAGCAAACATTTGAGTTCCGCCTTTCAAAGTGAATTTCATATATTCTGCTGTTGTAGGTCTGATGTAGCCAGCTCTGTATTTACCAGCTCTTCGTTGATTGTATAAGCCAGTTCCGTATTCGAAGTAGTTAGCGACATTAGTCCAATGTTCGTTTTCACCTTCAAGATGATAATCGTTTTCAAATGATTCTGGATTTGTAGTGAATTTCAACGAACCTTGTAAAGGACCTAAACTGTATCCTTTGGCCCTGCCACCTTGGACGATATATTCATCATACTTATCCTGTGCGATTGCTCCGAGCATTTCTAAGATGAGTTCTTTCTCGTCCATTGAAATTCTGCCTGGTCTAAGTTTCGCCTCTTCATCTGGAAAAGCCATTTTATCTGTTTGGCACCTTTTTACCAACTGCTTTGATATATGATATCACATCGTTAGTTTGACCTCTAACGTAAGTAAGTTGCAAGA
>Ga0307928_10001366_pt1 | contig 18393 bp, 18 predicted proteins | sample AceLakmetagen232_FD_201815 | JGI IMG/M metagenome (GOLD analysis project Ga0307928, IMG submission 201815) | Saline water microbial communities from Ace Lake, Antarctica - #232 | ecosystem: Environmental > Aquatic > Non-marine Saline and Alkaline > Saline | place: Antarctica: Ace Lake... | reverse complement strand
TCACCTTCATCATCATAAAAATATGCTGTTCCCCATGTTCTATTTGATGGTGTAGCATCATTATCATTTGTAATCTCCAATGTCATAGTGATTGTTTCGGCTGCATCTGCTTCTTCAAGTTCTCCAGTATATGAATAGTCATTATGTGGGTCAGGTGTAAATCCATCTTCAGAAGGGAAATAATGTGTTCCTGCTGTTAGGTTTGTTGACTCTGTAAGTATTGATTGTAGCTTATTAAAACTGGGGTCATCAAGTCTGGAAACTAAATAAGATTCAGACCCAGAATCATAACCTCTTACTGGTGCATTTATACCTACTTCATAAACATCTCCAGTTGTGAATGGTGTTCCTGCTCCTGATATAGTTATTTCTCCTGCACTATGTCGCATTGTTACCCCATCTTGTCCATTCTTATAAGTAGAAGCTTCACCTGTAGCTGGTATTGTCATTATATAGTTAAGCTGTGCATCGCTTGTTATAGATGGATACGCTCCACCTAATGTTATTTTTACATTAGTTGAATATGCTACTGTTCCTATTTCTGTTCCTATCTTCCAAGTAGCATTAGTTACAATACCACCACCAGTGTAAACAATTAATTTACCTTCGTCATCAAGTTGAAGTTGTGCAGTATCCCCATTAATTAATGTAGGTAGAGTACTATTATATATTCCTCTTACATTAATACCACTAATAATTTTTGCTAAAATAGCTTTAATTATATTAGGTTCATTTCTATCTCTACTTTTTAATTTACTATTATTATATTTTATCATAATATTTGTTATTTTTTAAGTACAACTAATAGGTAATATATTATTTATACTGATATTCCAATTTAATTTATTCTTTAAATTACAATATGCTATTGTAGTAGCACAAGGTATATATTTTAATATATCCTCATTAGTACCTCCATTTAATGTAAGAGTACCATTAATTATATTATTATTATCTGCTATCTTATTTACAATTACTATTAATTCATCAACTGATTTAGCAGTTAAATTATTATCATCTACAACAATAGAAGATAAACTATTTAAACTTTCTGATATTTGTATTTCTTCTACTATATATGCACTAGTACCTGTTAAAGTATAATTTGTTATAGTATCTAATCTGCCACTTATATAAATATAATGTAGTCCTGCAACTAAGGTTTCTGTATTATTACCATTAGCTAAATCTTTATATACTCCATTACTCCAATTAATATGTGTACTTCCAGTAGAACTTATAGCAGTAGCAATAGTAACATTACCAGTAGTTTTAACTAATAATTTAATTTGTATAGTATATTTATCTACCCATACATATAAATTATCATCCGTAAACTTAATATCAAATAAATTATATATATCATTAATATCAACTCCTATACACATTAAGTATTTAGTATATTCATTGATATTGTAATCTAATTGTAAAGTAGCCCAATTATTAGTTTCATACATAATACTATTAACTAATAAAGTAACATAGTTATATATAGATACATATTGTCCTATGGTTGCCCATGTACAATTATACCCTTCTTTATCTTCATTATTAAATTGACTATCCCAATTTGTATGCAATGGTGTTTTAAATAAAGATAAGAAAGAATTATATGTATCTTGATTACCTCGTATTATACTTAAAGTATCATCTAACATGAGCAAATATCATTAGAAGTTTCACATTCTGAATTAAGATACTCATCTACTCTGTATATAGCATCTGATATATAAGTTAAAAGACTTACTAATTCATCAGTCAATGCTGTAAATTCTCCGCTATCATAATCATCAGGAATACCAGTATGAATGCATATATATTTATTATTTAATATTACCGTATCTGTATCCCCTACTAAACTAGTATCATAATTCTGTAGTAATACTATACTAGTTGAATTATCCCAATGTGCTGCACCTGTATCAACTTTAACACATTTATATGTATAGGTAGTAGTAAATAAATCTGTAGCTGCACCACCTATTATACCATAATTAAAATTAATATCTATATCTAATCCAAAATAGCATTGACTTAATATAGCTAATACATTATAATTATAATAATCTTTACAATCTTCATTGCAGCTACAAGCTTCTTCAGGGTTACAACATATTACATTTTGTATATGACCACTTAATGCACTATATAAAGTAGCTGTAGATATAAATAGATATACATTATCTACTGCTAAATCTACCGTTATTTTATACACCCCATCATCAGACATAGTAATTACATAAGTATAACCGCTTGTTGCATTATCTGTAACTGTACTATATGGACTAGCATAACTTACTACACCACCATCACTAGCAACAATAGTAGGTTCAATTGTAGCATATATATAAGTACTATGTATTAACTTTTGAACTTGTAATTTTACATTGGTAGCTGTACCATCTGTACTCAACATAAATGAATTATTACTTACTTTCTCTAATATATACATATTATATTATTTAAAAAGTCTAGTATTACTACTAGACTTCTTTAATTACTAAATTATATAGCTGCTACAATAGTATCTAAATATGCAACCATAGCTGCATAAGTACTAGGTACTGCTAAATTGAATGTCTTAACATCAGGATTAGGTTGAGGTGTAGGACTATTATTAGTAGTAGTCCATTGAAATGTATATGTTGTATATGTTTCACCAGATACAGTCCTAGCTGTAACATCCCACATTGTATGTTTACTATTCTTATCTGTATTGCCATCAAATGTACTACAATATTCCTCTAAATCACTAATTTGGTCAGATGTACCCCAACCTAGTACTAAAGGTACAACATTAGTTACATTAAAAGTTGCACCTGTTACCAACATAGTATTAAGAGTAGGACTAGTAAGTGTACTATAAGTAGTATTATTAATCCATCCTACTGAACCATCTGCTGCACTAGATTCAGATACAGTTACATCTTCAAGTTCACCAAAAGGTGCAATATTAAATTTCTTACCTACTCTACCTGTAAAACTAATACCTTCATCAGTATTAACTAATGCCGCAGTAACAATATTGTTACCATCTTCATCTTGATTCCAACTAGTATCACTATTAATACTACTAATAAGTTTAGTTAATACTACAAGAACGGTTGATGCAGCATCTGCTGCACTCAGTGTAATAGCAAATAATTTAGTTCCATCAATACCTGCAAAATATGGTTCTTCTCCATTTGTAACATGAACACCTAATACATCACCTTCTACCATTGCAGTAAGTATGTCTGTTGCAATATCTGTTAACCCAGAATTAGTACCATCATCACCTAAACACATAACCTTAGCAACTGGTGCTACATATACTTTCTTGTTAACTGATAAAGTAGCTCTTTCCATTTGTAATCCTACTTTAGTACCTTCTGTTGTTCTACCTAATGCAAATGTAATATTATTACCACTTATTGCTGGTGCAGTAGGACTAATTACAGCTCCAGTATCATCAAATGCTAATATTCCACCATCTTCTAAATCATGTATATCATAATTTACTCCTCCAATGTTAGTTATTGCGTTGGCAGAAGCATCTTCTGCATAATCTGCACCATCTTTTATTATTAATATATCTTCCATTTTCTTATTTTATTTAATTGTTAAAAATTTGTATTTATTATAATGCCAATATTCTATAATATAGAGTTATTGTACCTACTGCTGTAATATCACCACTTTGTACCCAATCTATAGCCATGTTGAGAAATATATCCTTAGCTGTAACAGTTCCATCTTTAACATCTGCTTCACCTTTTTTAATAAAATGATATGCTGAACCAGTTGCACCAGTTAATGCCCCAGCTGCAAACCCTGTTACTACATCTTCAAAGGTTTCAGTACCACTTAATGCTTTCACTACACCACTACCAACTACTGTACCTAATCCTAAAATAGGGTTTTTAACCTCACTTGCAGGAGCATATACAGTTATATCTATATCTGCCATATTTACATCAAGGATTCCTTTTGCACAATCCCATATTTTTACACCACCTGCTAAATTAGCACCAGCTATAGTCATAACAGTATGGTCTATATTTAAAACCATCTTCTTTAATGGTAATTGTTTTATATTACTTATTTTTTCCATTATCTTATTTATTTGTTTAATTAATTAATCCATTTCTAAATATTCTAATTGTGTATTTTTAGTTGTTACATCCCCAACATCTCCTTTAACTCCACGAACAGCTCTTGTTATAATTTTATCATGAAAAGCAGGACTTATTTCACAGTCTATCCTATGATGTATATTTACTAATCTAGGTATTCCTAAGTATGTTAAATTAAAAGTACTAAATCCAAACAAAGCATCATGATAAGCTATAATACTCTTTCTATCTAGTTCCAGTATAGGACTATAATACTTAGTCTTACCATACGGATTTAATAATTGAGTACTAATTTCTTCACTGTCCATCATTCTACCATCAAATAACTCATTACTTCCAGTAAAAGCACTATCATCATATATAGTATCCCCAGTAATAATAGCAAATGTGCTATCATCAGTAATAGGAGTAGTATCTTCTGATTGAATTTGAATATTAACTGTACCTGTACCAGTATAATTATTAAGTACAAATATAAATGAGTTTTTATAGTAATAATTACTATATGTCTCCCAATATACACTTACATCAATAACTTTAGTAGTACTAAATTCAAAACTTATTTCCTTCCTATTTACATACTCTACAAATAAATTCATAATATAAAACCTAGCTTCTTCACTATTCATATCTTGTATATCACTTGCATAATATTCACTAGGAAAGCTAGTTGTCAAATCAAACATTGTTTCATAAACTCCTGCACCTTCTTTTATATTAAATTCAAACTTATCGTAAAATATACCACCAGTGCCAACCGTATCTTCTTTAAATTTTACTACTGCTATTTTTTTAGTACTTGCAACTTCAGTAAAAGTTTGACCATTGCAATCATAAGATGCAATACCATCTGCTCGTACATAGTTTAAATAATTTGTAGGTAATGGATAGCGTATAGTTTTATATTTACCATACGCTCCATTAACTACCACTGGAATACACTCAATTGTTCTTTTTAACTCTTTAAACTGTTCTGCTCTATCTAATCTATCATTATAACCTGCTTTATTATTTCTTCCTATATCTAGTTCTTCATTAATTAAAGACATAGTAGCATAATGTATTCTTAAATCCTTTTCTTCGGGTTTTATAATCTCCTTACTGTTAGAATTAGTACTTTGATAAAGATTATCAAATAATATATGCATTTCCTTTATAATCATGACTACTTATTCAAGGCTTTAAATTTATATATTAATTCAGTAGCAACTGCTTCTTGTTTAGCATTAGGTTCATTAAAGAATAAAATAGCTTCATTTACACTATTACCAACTTTGTCAGTAGGATTTTCAGCAGATACAATTATTCCTGTATCCCCAATTCTCTTTAATACTCCATAATGAATCATCCTTTCTATACGAGCTTTATTACTTAAATTAGTATCATTTGCAATTTTTATAAATTCAATAGGATATACTCTAACGTATTCTCTAATTACAGCACGTCTTTCGTATTGTTCTAATTGTTTAATACTACCTTTATCTGTACCAACTAAATAGATTAAATCATCAATCTTCTTAATATCTTCTTCAATACTATAATATAGTTTTTCAGCATTTGTAATTATATCAGCATTCTTTTTCTTTTCTTCCTTAGCTTCCAATGGATTTTCTAAATAAAACAATATTTTACTTGTTTTATCTATATCTGCCACTTTATTAGCTATTCTACTATTTATACTACAATATAACCATAATATATAATGTTTCGGATTAACTGCTACCGCATATATCTTTTTACCATTTTCATCTGTTTTATGTATCTCATCCTCAACTCTTAATAATTCTTGAGTTTTCTCTTTATAGTAACTGTCAATATTAGTAGCATCCTCATTTACCATTCTACTATATCGTCTTTCAATATTAATGATTTGTTGTTCAAACTCTTTTTTCTTCTCTAGTCTATAAAATCTTATACTAGTATCTAGTTTTTTTCCAATTGCAGGTATTAATTCATACAATTCATTCCAATACTTAATAAGCTCTCTATTCCATGCAGGGTCTTTAGGACTAATATCTATAATACTAGGCATTATACCTAATGTTATATTAGTTAGCTGTAACATTTTACTAGTAGCACTTGCACTAATAGGTAACATTTTAGGCTGACTAGGTAGATGTTTAATATTACTACTAGCATACATTGATTTAGTTCGTACTTGAAATATATCAATTTTACGATACACTGTTAATTCTTTAATGCTTGGTATATTAGTTTCTTTCATCTTACCTACCTTTACATCTGCTTTAATAGATAGCTTATTCTTAGTATCTGTATTTTTATTATCATTATCATTTTTCATGTTATTATATTTATAAGTTTATTTTCTTTTATATATTATATATAACTATTTTAATTATTATTCATTCATTTCAAACAAAACAGCATCTATAGCATTTTTCATATTAAATCCAATACTAAGTTTATGTTCGTATGATGATTCATCCTTAGTTGTAGCTAAATTAATAGTACCATCTTTAGATGTATCAGCAGATTTCCAACTAGCAGGAATAGGAGTAATACCTCTATAAATACCAGTTAACCATTCTTGACCTTCCATTGATACATACTCAATATTTTCATTCGCATAACTCATTACAACACCAGTACCTGAACTTCTAGGTAAACCACTTGAATGTAAATTACCATTCTCAATATCTAAGTCACCAAGTAGTCCTTTTTTATCAAACATTTTATCATGTACATATGTAATAGTATCCATTTCAGGAGTAGTATATACTGTAAATGGTTTACCACCATACGCTAATCCACCTGATTTGCTATTTGTAATTCTATATCCGCCTAATGTTTCATAAGCTTTATCAGCTTTAACTTTATCAACTAGCATATCATTTAATGCTCTACCAAACAAAAGTCCACCATGAACTACTTTATTACTAGACCTTTCACTATTACTTCTACTAGTTAATAATGTATTATCTAATAATGAAAAAGGTAAATTATTTCCATACGGAATATAAGTACCCATTGTTTTAATTGTTTCTCTTACACCTGCTCCAATTGGAATAGGTTTATCATTTTCATAATACTTCAATGCAATTTCTCCATCTGCAGCTCTATTATATTTTTGTATATATATATCATTATTTAATTGCCTTCTCATCCATATATCTACTTGACGTTGTTCTTCATTAATCCATAAATTAGTAGGACTTCCATTATGAGTATCATTACCGCTAAATTCATAAACAGATACTTTATTAGAAACATTACCTTGAATTTTATGAGTATATCTTGAAAAACTAACTTGATTAGTCATTTCACCAGGTGACATAATTCTATGCTCATTACCTAATGAACCACTCTCAGGAACTTTAGGTGGTGTTAATGCCCATACTTTACCTACTGCAAATTCACCTACTGGTATATAATCAGTCTTAACACCTGCTCGTAATTCTAATTGATAATCAAATTTACCACTACCCATTGGAGTAATCTTTGAAATTTGTACTTCGTAATCACCAGAAGGAGATAGCAAACCATAGTCAACAATACCCCATCTATCTTCCATTGCAATATTAAATTTAGTATTACCTATACCTAATTTAACATTAGTTGCATTTATGATACTATTAACAGTTACAGTATGTCGCATTTTACCCATAGTTGCCCATTTGTACTGCACATCATTAACTGTTGCTTTATTTCCATTTTCGCCAGTAACTTTTCTACTGCCACCACGACTAGCTGCCATAGCTAAAAATGAAAATTCAGTAGCATCTTCTTCTCCATAAGTATAAGTCATTTTCTTACTTATAGTACTCATTTCTGTTACTCCTAACTTAGCTAATGCATTTTCATCACTATATCCTCTACTATCGTAATCATCCGATTTTAATCTTCTTATTGTCATATTTATTATTTTTATTATTATTAATTAAACTATATTATTAATGCCTGTTTTTACATTTTGTGTACTTTTACCAAAGACATCTTTTAACTTAGTACTTCTAGTACTTGCATTTTGTTTATTTATTAAATCTTTTAACGCATTAACTTGTTTAGTATTATTAGCATTATCTACAAATTGTTTTTTACCACCTGCAAATTCTACCAACGCATCAAACATTTTAATTTCAAATGTACGACCCATTGTATTCTTTTCATATTCAGTAAATACTTCACCAGTATCTTTATCTATATATGCAGGTTCACTATACCACTTAACAAAATCTTCTCTTGTAACTAATTTAATACTACCATCCACATTTCGTTTAATATGTTTAGGTATATTAATAGTTTCATTGTCAATAATAACTTTACCTTTATTTACTATCTCAGTAACACGTTCTTTATTTTTAATAATTACATTACGTTTTTGTGTTTTTATATTTTCTATTTTACTTGCTTCAATTTTTGCATTTGCTTGTTGTTTATCAATAACATATGTTAATTCAGCATTAGCTTCTTCTTGTAATACATCATCACCATCTGCTGCAATTGATTCAACATATCTAGTGGCTCTATTTAATGCTTTAACTCTATCTGTATCAATATCTCTAGATAAACTTGCTTTTATAATTATATCTTTTAATGTATCTTTACTAGTATCAGCGTTAATACTTACTTTAGTATAATCAACTGCATTAGAACCTTCAAATGTTCCATGTTGTTTATAGTAATTAGCTGCTGCTAAAATATGTGGATTACTTGTTAAATAATCATGTACAGCATTATTATTAGCAATAGTACTACTTTGTTTTGCTATATGAGATACATATTTAGCTAATCCTTCATCTGATACATCAAATTGAATTTCATTACCTTGTACATCTATTGGTTTAATCCCTGTTTCAGTTTCTAATTTAGTATATATATTATCAGATAAAGATTCAGACGTAGTTTCAGCACCTATAGCTTCAATAATAGCATCTTTAGTTACTATAATTTTACCTTCCGTATCTAATAAATTACCTTCATTATCTAAAGTTTTATCTTTTAAATCTTCTTCTGATAAATAATTACTTAATAAATCTACTCCTTGTTCATTAACATATTTACCTTCTTTAAATTCAATAACAGGAGCAGGTGTAGGTGTATTAATATTAGTAGGTTTCTTAGCTGTAAAGAAATCATCATAACTAGTTACATCTCCCATTAAAAAGGATAATGTATTCTTTTGGTTTTGTAGTATATTTTGTTCACTATCTACTATTTCACCTTTTTTATTAATTATAATATCTCTATCTTTAATAGCATCTACTAAAATAGCTTCATTTTGAAAATTAACATAGCTACCTTCAGGATTAATAAAAATGCCTTCATTAGTAGTTCCTGTTAAATTAGTTTCAGCACTAGTGTCTTCAACACTAGTTTCACCATTAGCTTCACTATAAGGACTAAAATTTATGTATTTTAAATGTTTCATATTTATTTATGTTTTATTGCAGTTATTTATCATATTTAATTATCTGTTGTTATACAAAGATACAACAAGTATCATAGTATTCCAAATTTTGAATAAAGTATGTATATAATGTAAAAATACAAACTTTAGAAATAAAATGGATTACTCTCTTATTTACCCTTTTTGTTTTCTTTAGCAATTCGTTCACTAGATGCCATTTTATCTCTTTCTAATTTATTTCTCATTGTATCCATTTGTTCATTATGTGCTTGTATCCTTTCTTTTAATTGAGTATTTCTATTCCCATCTTCATTATTATTATTATTTAATACATCCAATACTTTTCTATAATTTTCTTGTGTTTCTTTCATAAACTCAAGGTCAAACTTATCTTTAGATTCTTCTTTTTTACTATTAGTTTCCATCTCTTTAATTTTTAACAAGTTTTCTTGTCCAGCTTGGAATCTTCTTTCTTCTTCTTCTTTACGTAACTTAGTTAATTCTTTAATTATTTTTTTAACTTGACTAGTACTATCTTCTAATGTAGCTTCCATTGCAGGAACATACTCACCGTTCTGTGCAGCAGCAAATGCAATATCTCGTAATTTAGCTAATCTTTCTTCTTCTTTAGCACTATTTTCAACATAAGTAATATATTCAGTATTTAAATTAGTAGTACCATCAATAGCTAATGTTTTAACATTACCATCTTGACCTCTATAATTACCTAAACTTAATTCAGTAGTAGCATTTATAAACGCAATTTTACTCCATGCTAAATCAGAACTATAATCATTTTCTCTAGATTTATTAAACATTTCATTAATAAATCCAATATTCTTCATACTTTGAGATAACATTTGTTGAGTAACTCCTTTACCATCACTTGCAAAACTTTGTCCATCTCTTTGTCTATTCCAACCTATACTATCCCATGCATTAGATTTATTAGAATTATATAATTCTATTAATGTACTTATTATTTTAGTATTAGCACTTGCAACATATCTAAATCCAGTTAAAGCAGCTTCTCTACTTTGGGGGTCACTATCATTATACATTAACCTACCATCTGACATCATATATATTAACCTTTGAGAAGAACTTAATTTACCACCATGTAATATAGATTCAGGAATTAATTGAACATCCCCTGTTAATAAACCTTTACTAATATAGTGTTTTATATATGCGGATATTAACCTACCAGTAACTTCATATTGCCCTAATCTTTTAACTATAGAATGGTCAAAGTCATATCTAAATAATCCACGTTTACCTGATATATTAAGTTTATTTTTAAATAAGCCACTCAATAAACCTTCTGTTATTAATAATGGTTTAGGTTTAGTATATATACCACTTTTATCATCTCCTATTCTTAACATTCTATATGGCATCACTATCCAATCCCACTCTAAATTTATGTCTCCAAGTTCTTCATTTAGTATATAATCTTCAGTTACAATACTTTCTATTTTATTACCTAGCTTATCTGTAGATGTTAATATTCCTATTTTCTTCTCGCTTTGAAATATTAATTCATTAACTAGAACATCTTTATTTCTACTAAATAATATATCATCAGTTGAATTTAATACAGTATCATAATCATTAAAATCACCACTAACATCACCACCTAAGTAATACCTTAAATAACTAGCAGGTATAATTGTATCAGTATTATTGGCTTCATTTCTACTAATTAATTCTTTAATATACTTAATATCTTTTGGTTCTAACTCATGTTCATAATGAGATAATACTTCAAATATACTAATTTCTCTTCTCCATAAAAAACCATCATACTCATTAACAAATAAATTACTATTAGGTATAGGGTATGCTTCTTTAACATCTATATTTTCTTTTACTATTTGATTACCATATACTTTTCTACTCATATAATATTCTCCAAGTACAATATATGTAAAGTATGCTTCCCTATATAATAATTCATCTTTAGTCCAATCTCTAATAGCTTCTAATGTATTTTGTCCATCAATAGCTCGTTGGTCAAACCATTCTTCTTTCTTCGTTTCAACAAACTGTTCTATATCTGGTAACTCTTTACTATCTATACCAGTATCCATACCTTGTTGATTAAGATGATTAATAATAGCTTGTTCCATATAACTATTAACCTGCTCTCTAATTTTAGCATTTTGTTTTAGTATAATATCAGGATTGTTTACATGAACTTGATAATTATGATTTAATAATGAATATTCACTCATTAACTTTAATAGTATATCCTTTATTAATCCTGTATCTTCAAATGATATAGGAAATCTAAATTCTCTAAGTTCTTTGTCTTTTGATTTACTAAAAGGCATAGTAATATAATCAAAGGTATCATCAGCAATAATACCATTTGACATATTTAGTAATTCAGTTCTCCTACTATCACTAGAATATCCTAGTGCTTCATTAATTCTATAATCAGCAGTACGTTTTCTAAATTTTAAAGATTGTTTAGTTTTATCAGATACTCTCTGATTAGGTAAACTTTTATCATTTTTTGTATATTGTTCTTTCATATTAATTATTTCTACTAGTTACTAAGTCATGTAATATTTGAGTTGATTTATCATTATCTAAACCTGATTCTTTTAAATTAATAACCATATTAGCTAATGTATCTAATTCTTGAATACAAGCACATGATATTCTATCAAAATTACCTTTTCCAAATTTTAATAATTCTAATAAAAATGCTTCATCATATTCATAATGTAATCCTAATATAGGAGTACCATCTGTTCCATATCCTACAATTTCATACAAAGAACTCCGTAAATAGCCTAAAGTATCTAACTTTAATGTAGTAGTCATAACCACACCTAATGCAGAGTTTCTTCTTGAATTGTTATATCTATCTATATAATGTATAGGGTCTGTTATTATTAAATTAGATTTTTTCCATGTTCTGAAATTAGCTATTATTTCACCTCTATTTACTTCTGGTAATATTTTAGCATTCCATCTTAAACAAGCCTTTAAAGCTTCCTTATCATCTTGTTGTAATGTATTACATCTACCAGTCCAACTAGCAACTAATAAACCCCTTCTATTTTTTACTTTATATGGAGTTTTATTATTAGGTATCATTCTAACTTCTAATCGAGCTAATGAATGTTTATTGGTTATTTCATCTGCTTCTTTATCTACACCTACAGTATCATAATATACTCTATATATATTATCAGGTATTTTACCATTTAATGTAAATGGTTTAATATGCCATACTCTCCAACAACCTCTAACATCTTCTTTAGCTCTAAATGGTACATTACTTATATATGGATGCGTAACTATAGCATTCGTTTTTAATTCAAGATTAGTTTTAAACTCTATATTATCATTTGTTTCAACTAATTGTCCATCAAAATAAAATTGATATTCCTTATCAAATCTAACTTTTTTATAATGTGTAACTAATTCAGCCGAAGTAAACATATTACTCTTACTAACTGCAAATGCTTCTTCTGGACTATTAGCTCTTTGACCTATATATACAATATATTCTTCATCAGTAAGATTAGTTTCTGCTCTCTTTTTATTTATAATATCAATTTTTAAAGCTTCTTCTAAATTACTATTACCATCTTTATCTAATGTAATATATTCATTATCTTCAAATCCCCATACATTAGAATGGAAAAACCCACATATATTCTCTCTACTATCTTTATCCCATACATTTTCAAAAGGCATTGCAGTATATCCATTAGGATTATAAAATCCATATTCAAATGCTGACCAATCTGCATTTTTAGTACCACCTGTACCAAATACAGTAATATCACCTACACGTCTATTTCCTGATTCAATATTAGATATAGTAACTCCTAACATACTTTTTAAATTAGGAAATTTACCTGCTTCTTCTACTTTAATTTTAACTGCTTTCTTACCAATAGCTGCACTAGGATTCATAGCACAACTAACACTAATTAAATTAGACTTCCAACCAAATACTTTATTACCTTGACCTTTCTTCTTAACACCTAATTGATATGTACCATTTTTTTTATCTTCAACTGGATATATCCCTTCACATCTAGCCCAATATGTTTCATTTTCATACCAATCTAAACATTGTTTAGCCATTGTAGTAGTAGCATCAGCATCAGTTAAATAACTCATATCATATGCAGCTAGTACTACAGTTTGTTCTCTATATAAATTAAGCTCACTAGCTGTTTCGCTAGCTTCTTCATAACTATATCCTTTACGTCTAGCTTTACCTATAAATAAATTATATCCATTTATAGTTTTAAATTCTCTTACTTTATGACTCCAATAACTGCTATCCCAATAATTAGGAAAACCAACTATATCTTTTGGTGTTTTATATCCTATTTGTTGTTGTACTTCCCATTCTTCATCACTAGGTTTTCTATTAATTCTACCATAGTTTAAATAACTATAGTGTGCACCTGTTATTCTTAATGGATGTAATAATTTATCTCTTTGTTTTTGATTAGTTGCATTATTATATTTAACAATATCTTTTTTATATAACTTACAGTTAGCAACCATACCTTCTCTTCTACGTTTACTCTCCGTTAATATGTAATTATTGTAATTAGGAGTATCAGGTATTAATGTAGTATATAATTTATGCTCTTCATAAAAAGTAGCAGTTTCTCTAAATCTCCACGTATCTTTAACTATAAAATTCATTTTCATTAAGAAGCCACCACTATCACCCACTAAAAAATCATTATCATCATCAGTAAAACCTTTAGATTTAGCACTACTATATTTACTCATATCTTCATTATTCCAATCAATAAAAGGAATAGTTTGTGATATACTTTCTTTTTTCTTAATTATATCAGCAATATTAATAGTAGGTATATTCATTATTACTTAACTATTTTTTGTAATTTATCTATTAAGTTTTGTTTACTTTTAGAACCATCACTACTACCATAGAAAAATGTAATCATACTAGCTATAATAGTACCAAGTAAAAAACCCAGTATTGTATCAGCAGCTCTAGTATTAGTAATAGGTACAAATGTAATCATAAATATATAACTAGCTGAAATAATTGACCACCCAATAGCAAAATATTGCACAAACCGTTTACTAAATACATCATCTTGTTGCAATGCTACTTTCTGCATATCTCTGGCATCTGCTTTATCTTTAAGTTCCATAGCACGTTCTTTTATTATTTCTTCTTGTATTAAGTGTAAAGCAATATTTTTATCTTCTAATTTAATAGATTTATTTTTATTAATCATTTTACCTACATTTTCTAGTATTTCAACACCAGTAGTATCCCCTACCAGCGTAAGTATATCCCCAGCTATACTTGGTAATTTATCTTTTAAAAATTTTACTACATTACGGTCTTTAAATTTAATATTATTATTTTTCATATTATTATTTATTTAGTTTATATATCAAGTTCAATGTTCCAACTACCTTTTTTTAAATATATATCGTAGTCATGGTCTATTTTATTATTTGTTAATTTAACTTTACCTTTTTTATAGTCTAACCATTTAAAATCTGGTCTATATGGATATGACCTAGAAATAGGAACATTAAGTTTAAGTATTGATGCATTAGATACTTTTCCTACTTCAATTACAAAGTTACCTTCTACATTACCATAGTCATCAGGTAATATGATAGATATTGCTCTTCTAAATGTACCTATTTCAGTATTATCTTCTATTCTAATAGTTTTCGTGTTAGTATCTAATTGTAATTTCATATTATTTATTTAATTAAATTGTAACTTACTTTGTTTATTAATTTCTTTCTTTCTTTTTTTATGATAATCTTCTAACATAGCTTCAACATAAGTTTTCATATATTCCATAGGATATAACTCTACTACTTCTCCATTATCTGTATCTCGTATATGACATAATATAATAGCTTTACAAACAAATCCAAATCGTTCAACCAAATTAGCATATAAACTTAATTGTAAACTATATGTATTACCATGACTTTGTTGTAAAAAATGTATAGGGTATTTCATATATTGATTAGTAGCTATCCAATTATTAGTCCTAACTCCTTTACTATCTTTCTTAAAATATCCTGATTCATAATTTAATTTATCTATATTAGTTTTCCAATCAACAATTGCAAAATTATTATCTTTAATTGCTAATACATCTATTAATCCACTAATTAAATAATTATAATTATATACACCTATTTCCGCATATATTTTATATCCTTTATTAACTAAGTTTGCTATTATATTATAAATAGTAGGATATTTATCTCTAACACCTTTTTTTATAAAATATTCTAAATTAACTTCACCATAAGTATGTTTCTTTAAAATAGTATCAATAGTATATAACATATCTTTAATATATGTATTACCACTTTTACTATCATAATAAGTATTATAGCCTGTGGATTCCTTAATAGCAGTTTCCATATAACTATGTTTCTTATTACCTTTATTACAAGCAGTATCTCTTAATTTATTCCAATCTTTTATTACCGCAGAAGCTGTCCATCTATAATATTTACTATCTTTTTTCCTAATTACTGCTTTAGCCATACCTTTGGTATCAAAAGCTTCTTCGTAGTTATCAATTAATTGAGTTACACTAGTATATACATTATCTAAATCATCTGTATATTTATGTTCAAACTCATTAAAAAATATTTTTCTACTTGATAAATCTTTTTCTCTTATACTATTTTTAAACTTACTCATATTACATTTATATTTATGTTTATATTATGCGTTATATTTACATTATAATTATATATATCTGATATAGCAATTGTCCAATGTGTATAGTAATAATAATATTCCATTATCCTAATGCTTTTTTAGGATTAGTGCTATCTTTCAACTTTTTACCACTTCTACCTATTTCATCATCACTTTCTTCTTCCTTAATTAGTAACTTTTCAGCTTGTAATAATGCTTCTAATCTCTTAGGTAATTCAGTACCTATATTCATTAACTCTTTAAACAATTGCCCCATTAATGTTAATTCATCAGTCGTTAATACATCACTATTTTTTAATACTACTTCAAATTGTTTCCTCATTATAGCAACATAGTTACCCATTAATTTAAATGACCTAAATATTTCATTATAAGTATCTTTTATAATACTTTTACTATATTTAATATATGCTTTCTCTGCTCTACCATATGCTACACTAGGCTTCCAATCTTTATCTATCTTAAAATTATCTTTAGCATCTTGCAACAATTCATTACCTGTTAATCCATTTCTAATACCAGGACTACGAACATCATGACACCACCAAATCATACCTAATTCTTTATTAGCAGATAGTTTCTTTTGACCTCTATAATCTTTATTACTACCTTTGTCTAATTTAAGTAACTCTACAAATTCAGTTATATACCCATATTCATCATGATTAAATACTATTCTACCCTCACTAACTATATAGTTAAATATTTTCATTATACTAATTTAAACCCTTTACGTTGCTTAGACAGTATTCCTTTCTTATATGCACTATCTATATCAACTTTCATTTGTTGTCTAATATCTTCTTTACTTAATCCATTAGTTTCTAAATTAGCAATATAATCTAATGTATTTCTTCTACCTTCATATACTTGAAATATACCTAATTGTGGTATTCGTATACAATCCATATCATTAGATGCTCTTATAATACTAATACCTATAGATTCATGTATATCAGCAACCATATCTTCAGTAATAACTAAATTTTTATGAGTTACATATAAATGTGGTATTTTATTATTACTAATTAGAGCAGTAACTCTGTTAGCTACTATTCTAAACATTTCTCTAGTTCTATCATCGAACTTCATAATTAGTTTATTTTACCTATTATATCATGTTCTGATTTAACTACATATTCAATTACTTTATAATTATCTAATTTTTGCATTTCATGTGGTGATAATATCTTATTATGCTTACTTAATCTTTCATTAAACTTAGGTAATGAATAAGCATTATCTTTAATTTCAACATAGCTACTAGTAATAGTATTAAGACTTAAATCAGTTATAATAGGATGTGACCATAATTTAACTATATCTCCGATATTAAAGTATCTAGTCATTTCACCAAACCCTACTATTTCATACTTTTCCCATATTATACTTTTAGCATCTTTCTTTAATACTAAAGGACTAATACTAGTAGTAGCCTTAATTAAATATTGGTTACCGTGTATTTCAATAAGATTAGGTTTAACCATAGCTTCTCTATATCCTATACTATCCCTATAAGCTTCTAAAACTTTAAGTTTTACATTTAATGAGTTTATAGTATTAATAGTAACTTGGTTATCTATATCCTTATTTGCCATTTTATCACATAGCTTATTAATCTCTTTCTCAATTGTTAGTATTTCAGTTTTTAGTTTCATATTATTTTATATTTAATTTATTAGTTGCTATATTATTATTATTAGTATTAGTATTACTATACATAGTAGTTCTATATTTATAGCTAGTTATACTATTTGTAGTATTTGTGCTATCTATAATATTATCTATAGTATATATATTATCTGTATTATTATCGTTATTTATATTAATATTAGTACTTGTTACTCTATCTCTATCTTTATATATAGGATAAGGTGTAGTTGTATGTGTATATTTAGCTGTATCTCTATCTTTATTATCCCTTAACTTAGTATCTCTTAATTTTGTCATAATTTAATTATACTACATTGTATTAATACAATTTATGATGTGTTACTTTATTATATTATATTATGATATGAAATGATAAATAACACAACATAGTAACTTTGATCCCCTGCTGAAATCTAGACTTTTTAACAAGAACAAAGTTACAACATTTTTATGGATAAAACAAGCTTTTTAGTAAAAAAATTTGAAATTAATATATCAAATATATGTATAAACTATTATATGTAATT
>Ga0307928_10001364_pt1 | contig 18424 bp, 27 predicted proteins | sample AceLakmetagen232_FD_201815 | JGI IMG/M metagenome (GOLD analysis project Ga0307928, IMG submission 201815) | Saline water microbial communities from Ace Lake, Antarctica - #232 | ecosystem: Environmental > Aquatic > Non-marine Saline and Alkaline > Saline | place: Antarctica: Ace Lake... | reverse complement strand
ATCGAACACATCGTAGAAGTCTGTCTCAGCCATCACATCGGTTCCTGCATCCTCCTTGGGGACAACAATGATCTCCAATCCAGGAACAGGATCGTGGTTGTCGAGCCACTTCTTCACACTGCCACAAGTTACACACCCCGGCATGACGAATAGTTTCCATTTACTGTCCATTAACACCGCCTCCCATCTGCATCCAAGTCTTCCACAGTTACTTCTTCCGTCACAGTTTCCACGAATGGCATAGGCTTGAACTCAGGAACTCGTGACAGCATCTTGTCAGCCATCAGTTCCGCTGACTTTATAACATCATCTCCATATATCTCCAGCCATGCGGCATCAGCATCCGGCAACATCCCCGATACCAGCACGAGGACATACAGTTCCCGCTTCGTCATGTCCTTTACAAGGTTTCTAAGACTCACTTTTTTCTCCTTGTTTGGGCGCATTATCCGACAACCACTCCTTGGCAACTTTGTACATCACACGAACAGACTTTTCGGAATCAATCTCGGCCAACAACGCATCTTCCAAACCTACTGATCCATCACCGCTCCCTAATGCACCAATCATATTCCTAGCAATTACTATTGTTCTTTGGTATTCCAAAAACTCAGGCATGTCGGCCACAAAATCATGGAACTCCCGTCTATGCTTTATGCACAACACAGCAGGGAAGTTACCTGCAAGGTTGATTACGGCTCCTTCCAATGCACATATCTCACATTACTGTCCAAACATTTTGCGTCCCTCCTCAAAGTTACTGGTTCATCTCAACAACAGAAATATCACCCTTCTTCGTCACAGTCCACGACCTGTCGGCAGCAGCAATCAGCCCATCGTCGTGGCTGACCATGATGACCTGAATCCCAAGCAAGTCGGAAACAGACTTCAGCATCGCGGCAATGGCATCCGTCATGTCCTTGCTCACAAACTTGAATGGTTCATCCAGAATGAACACAGGCGAACTGCGCTTTGCAGATAGTGCCCACAATACGAGGCGCAGGGCGAAACTCGCAACGTCCACTACACCACCGCCCACTTCGTCACGCGGCGACCTAGGTTCTTGCTGCCACATGATGATGGGCTCCAGTTCGACCTGACCACGACGCTCATGGAACTTCAGGATGAAGCTATACTCGATGCCGAACACGGACTGCAAAGCAAGGCTCACAAGTTCTTCAATGAACTCCTTGACTTGATCCTGAGTAGCAGCAGTTGCTTCAATCAGAACGTTGTGGGCGTCAGTCACGTTGCCCAGCCTTATCTTCGTTACCCCTACCCTCTTTTTGGACTGAAGCAGTTCGTCCCTTGTGCGTTCGAGCAACGCATCCTGGCCGTCTAGCCACGTCTTCCACTCGCGCAGGTAACTTCCTGTTTCGTTACTCATCTGCTGCATCATCCCTTTCCTCCAGCTTGTCCAAAACATCCTGAAGATTCTTGTCGAGGGTGACAAGGTCAGCATTAAGCTCCTTCAACATTGCCTGAGCATCATCGAGGGAATCAACATCAAAATCCTTCTTCAAGCGTTCGAGCAAGGCAGTTTCCTTACCCTCAAGTCGAGTCTGTGCGTCAACGTGCCCCTGCAAATCAGACTTCAACCTCTGCAACTCGCGGTCATTCATCCTTAACTCCCACTGCTTCGAGAATGCTGCTGACTTCCGAACGAACGAGGATACTGGTCTTGTGTAGGTCCATTACTGCATCCAGGTTGTCGGCAAAGGTGGTGCTCAACCTGCCTGTGCTCTTGAGCCTGGTCAGGAACTCCTCCAGCAAGGGAGCTTCCTCAACTACCCCCTTTGCTTCCTGTTTGAATACGATGTCAGCAGGCTGGATTGTCAGCTTGTGTATAGGCGCCATCTTGCGTGTCTTCGTGTCGTATACAGCAACAGCAGGCTCGTGCGAACGATCCATCGGCGTATTGCGCATCCGCATCAGACATCCCATATCTACTACAAGTGTAGTAGCCTGCCCCACCTTACATTCTTCAACATACCGATAGTGGTAATCACCAAGCAGGATCAACTGATAATCAGGGTGCTTAACAGCATATTGCTGGGGGCTCGACAGTTTGTGCCCAGGATACAGAGGGTGATTCCCCACATGCGCGTGAGCAAGAAGTATCTTTGTAACTCCCTCTGTCTGCTTGCGCATCACCGGGGGCTCCTGCCCCCACGACGCGCCATAGACTTGCATGCCTTCGTATGCAAACGGCTTGGGACCACCAAGTATCTTAGCAACACCTGCGCTCTGAAGCACATGCAGGGCCGTGCGTTCGGCGTTCACGATATCGTGAAAGTAAGTATCGTGCTGGCCGAGAACAGCCAGCATGACCATCTCGTGCTGCCGCAGCGCGTTGATGTAAGCAGAGAGTACTTGATTCACCGGCTTGGGTGAGTCGAAAAAGTCGCCTGGTTGAAGTATGAACTTGCAACCATTGTCTGCAAAGTAGTCCAGCGCCTCGTTGAACTTGCCCAAATGAGTATCAAGCCAGTTGTCCTTGCGCCCAGCAGGTGCGCGGGATCGTGCGTGTATGTCACCAAGAAGTCCTAGTTTCATTGTGTCTCCTTATTCAGCTTGAACGTATATGCCCACACCCACAATTCAGGGTTCCAAGAGCCCTCGCCGTAGATGGATTCCCAAAGTTCCTTGAACAACAAGCGCGCAACGAACGTGGCAAGTTCGTCCAGTTTCTTGGGGGAGCGCACTTCGGGAGGTGGGAAGGCCGGAAGCTTGGCAGCCACGTCAACGCCCTCAGCCTCCACGTCCTTGGCGCCGATCTCCCCCAGCCGCTCGGGCTGAACACCAGTAATTGTAACTGTATAAAGGCCGGCCCATTCCGGCATAGACGGTGCAGGCATAAGTTTCCATCCCTCATCCGAGTTTGGTATCGAACGGGACGGCTCATACCAATCCACCTCTCCATCAGGCCACCGGAAGCGGCACAGGTTTGACACGGCGTCCCATATCGTCACGCGGCCACCGCCCGGTATCTCGTCCGGAGACTGCCAGTACGGCAGCACAAGCGCGACCGTCTCGCCGATTGTGTAGAGGGGTGTGACAACCTCCAGCAGGTCTTCGCCCCGACCAAACTCCCACCGTCCATCCTTCCACGAATGCACAATGTCCGCCTCGATTGGGATACTCCCACCCTTTCTCCGAAGCTGCGTCTTCGCCCCATCCAACACCGCTCTGTATTGTGCTTCTGTCAGCGGCAAGTGTTTCATTTCGGCGCCCTTTTAGCTGATTTTTTTGCCAAATTCAGTACTAGCCTTCGACCTTTTCCAAAACTGATTTACTACCCGTCCCCCCTACCCCATTATGTACTTACGAGCATCATCATCGAACACACGCCCGCACGTCGGGCAGGCAACACCATCCATCGCCGCAGTCAACACCTTCCTCGCCTCATCTGCCTTCTGTGCGGCAGTAACTTGCTGTGCCCCAATCGCCTTCAGTTCATCGACAATAAATCCAAGCCCGCTTTCCTTCTTACCAAGCACAGCCAGTTCGTCGATGATGTCAGTCGCAGCAGCAACACCATCTACATTCGGTATCGTCGCCATCTCTGCCTTGACATCGGACAACTCCGACACGGCATTGCTGAGGATGCCCGCATCCCTTTTCAGTAGCCCAGTCTCCCGGATAAGCCCCATCGCCTCTCTGACGGTAGCAAGATCAGGGATAGCCAGTTTGTCCTGTCTCACCTGCACCACAGCAGCAACAGTAGGTTCGAGGGCATCCTTGTCCATTACCAGCTTCATCAACTCCTCATGCAACTCAGTAGCTTCATCTACCTCCTCACGTATCTCATCCAGGTCTGCAAACTCAGTAGTCATCCTGTCATTCAACGCAGCAACAGATTCTTCCGCATCGCTGAGTTCATTCTGCAATGAGTTGGCGCGGCGCTTACCCTCTGCCACGCACTTGTCCATTTCCTCAAGGTGGCAGGATGCATTGATGGCCTTGCCGATAGCGCCAGGGGAATCGAGAATAAGGAAGTGCGGGCTCAACTGATGCTGAATATTCAGGTCTTCAAGGTTGAGCGTATCTGTCACCTGCTGAGGAACATTCGACCCGATGGCCTTCATCGCGTCATTGCCAACCGTGTACTCATTCTGGCGCTTTCCGCGTATGCGCTTTACCGTAGAGCGCAGCTTCCTATCCGCAATCTCCACAGTAGCACTGCACACATCGCTGTCCGCCATCCCAAGTCGAATGATCCCGGTACCTAGTGGCCTGTTGGTCCTCACCCACTCGAAGGCCCGAGTAATGCTGCTCTTTCCATTGTCGCTGGACCCGACAATGACGTTGATTCCAGGAACGAAATCAAGCTCAGTTTTCTTGTGAGCCTGGAAGTTACGTAGTGTCAGTTTCTTGATCATTCCTCGTCCTCTTCGTGCCTCTTGGGTGTTTCATAGTTTCTACTGCTATCAAGCATTTGAATCACTGGCCTGCCCAAGCTCTTCGGCCAGTAATAGGTGTTCTCAGGAAACGTAACGTACCTCTTGAGTTCCACATGCTCGTAGTTGAATCGAACAGGCCATCGCCGCTTCGCCCACGCTGGGAACCATCTATCCTTGAATGCTTGCCACCAATCCGTAGGAGCCTTCCAGTCCCTCACTACCTCGTCAACATTCGCTGCGTAGAAGTACGTTCTCAGGTTAACAAGGAAGTCACCGAAAATCATGTCGGCAACTATGTCTATATTGACCTCCGCATCCTCTAATAGCTGGGGATTTACAGAAGTCATGCACGCAATGGCCAGCTTCTCAAGAATAAGTTCCTTCATCTTGACTACAGCGTCTTCTTTTTCTTTATCGCTCATGCCTTTGGAACCCACTTCTTAACAAGCACTTCCTGCTGCTCAACTTCCTCACAATTGACTACATCATCATATTCCCACGGACCCTCATCCCACATCTCAGTCGCACCTACTTGATATTCTGTACGATAAAACTTCCCATCGTGCTGAAAGATCATCTCGTGCCGCACCAACCAGCTGGAGTTGTCAATCACGTTGTCCTCAATAATTGCCTTGTTCTCATCAAACATATCCAGCATGAAGTCCTTCTGGAACGTTACAGTTGCCATCGCCAGTCTCCTAGTTCAAGAGTGTGCGGGACATGCTGGACGACTTTGTCATCGAGGCCCCTGCGCAGGCTTGTGAGAATCTGGGCCGCAGCATGCCCCGCTCCTTCAGAGTTGAGGGCGCGCTGGCCGGTGGACCGTATCCTGTAGCTGGCAGGCGTCGAATACGGCACCCGACGGTTTCGCGGGACTTACGTAGAGCCCCTTCGGCATCTCTGCCCACGTCCGGCTCTGCCACGCCACAGCACACCCTCTCCAAAACTTACAAACACTTCGGAACTTCCAAATAGTTGGCCCGCTGGCCGGACTCCAACCGGCCCGTCGAAGACACTGGCTCATGCAGTGTGACACAAGTTGTTCCAGCGCCTCGTGGGTGCGCCCACGCCGCAGCGGGCCTACGCATCACTTACTCCTCCAATCTGACGAGCATACAACGCGAGACAAGCAGCATCAGCGATTCCCTGATGGGGCTTACTCGCCCGATCCGACTTGCGCATATTCAACTTCGGCAACCTCGATTTTGCTGCCTGCATCGCACGCGACTTCGCTTCCCCACTTAGGCCAACACACACCACCTTCTGCCAGGTATTGGGATGGACGATGACGTATGGTATCCCCAGCCCTGCTAGAATCCCCTCCCACAAGCCACAGCCATGCCCAAACCGGAACATGGAAGTGACTCCCTGCCCAGGCGCTGCCCGCCCCTTCTCCAATGCGACTAAAACGATGTCCTTAACGTTATCTTTTAGCAGACGCACCATCTCTGGCACATCATACATTCGCTTCGAGCCCTTCTCCTGCTTCAATGTGGGCACAACGCGAGACTTATTAAACGTAGGGCAGATGGCAACAATAGCCCCATCCAGCCCCGGGTCTATTCCTACGTAGATTGGGAAGTCAATCATGGCATACGCTCCAAGTAGTGTGCAGTATTAGGGCCTAATGGGCATCGAGGCTGCAACTCGAACTCCCGAAACTGTATTTCATCGTTCATGGAAGGCTCAGAAGTAAGTTCTAGTACCGACATAGCAGTAATCAAAGGAACCCTATAGTAGTCAGGGGGTAGCCAATAGACCTCTATCTCTTTCGTGCAGCCACATCTTGTTTCCAGGATTGCTTTCATGGCATCCCCTTAAGGCAATCAGGACAAAGGTGAGCATGGTAGTAGTCGCTTGCATCACCCCACTGATCCCACATCCACTGCTCTGTTTTTCCCGCTATATGCAGTTCCCCAAGAGCAAGAGCAGTCACATGAATCAGTTCCTCTGCATCAGCAATGGCATCCTCTGCCCGCTTCATTGCATAAAAGATTCGATTGCTCAGTTCATCAGATGACAACAGGCCAAACCCCGCCCCCAAGTCCAGTATGGATGCTCGAAACTGCTCAGTTGTTTCTATCTGTGGCATGCTCTATTGCTCCCCTCAATCCACCTTAATGGGTTTCTTATGCCACTTTATTGGATACCCTAAAAGTGTTTTCTGCTTCCTGTTTAGCTTACAACGAAACCACCGACAAAGCCTACACCACCAGCACTTACATTCCCAAAAACACTCGAAACTTGCTGAGTAGTCTCTCTCAGCATTCAATATGATGTAGTCCATTCCTTCATAGCATTTGGTTACATCCATGCGCCACTTAACAGGGCCAATATCTAGCTCCGAGCCATCAACGCAGGTAATAGACAAATTGCTCTGAAACAATCTGTCCTTAGATGCTACTCCGCTTATTGTATCAGGAATAATCATGACCGCTGCCTTGGCTTTCTATCCGGGGTTGGTGCTAAACTTCTAAATACTCATCTTCAGGGGTTTCCTAGCTGCCATCCCTTCTTATCCTAGGAGACCTTTCAGGAAGGGCATAAACTTCTTTCCACCTACTAAAAACAGCATCCTCCAACTCTATTTCCAACTTGGATTTCTCGATGGCAATTGCTGCGGCAGTCAATCCTGGACCATACTTGTTTCCGTTAAACGTGTACCAACTTCCAGAATCCTTTGGCTCTGAACTATTATCTCTCATCCACTGAAGATTTGTAGAAACGTTATCAATGCCCCTATCAAAGAACAATAAGAATTCCCCATCACGGAATGGGGGCGCTACCTTATTCTTCGTCACCTTGAACCCAATCTTCACACCGATTACTTTCTTTGATGCGTTCTTGATCTGACCTTTATGCTCCAGCAAGACTCGCGTAGATGCGTAGAACTTGAGCGCATTCCCACCACTCACTGTGTACTTATTGAATGGGTTCCCCACATCATCTCGTGTCTGGTCAACAAATATCAATGCAAGGTTAGCCTTAGATAGGGGCAGTATGAACTTTCGGAATGCCCTGCTTAGTTGCTTCGCCCTGGTCATCCCATACCCAGAATCAGACAGCGAGTCTTCTAGTTCTGCCTTGCTCGGCAATGCACTCAGACTGTCCACAGAAAATGCACCTGGGGAACTATCGCTATTCCGGCCCTTGAGCGCAGCCTTAATCTGTGTGTCAAATAGTTCCTCAATGGAAGCAGGATTGTAATAGTGGAATGTGGCAGGATCGGCCACACTCATCCCAAACAGGTGTGCTCGCTGGAGGTCAAGCGTGAACTCGGCGTCTCCAAACCACGCCTCACCGCCCTGCCTCTGTGCGCTCCCCAGAGGCTCCTGAGCAAGCACAGACTTTGCACTGGACTCAGGGCCGTAGACATGGCTGATGCGGCCACCAGCGAAGCCTCCAGGCAGTTGGTTGGCGATTGCGAGGTCGAGTATCGTGCAGCCTGTAGACAGCCAGTGGGTAACAGGGGACAGATCAACGCGCTGCAACCCCTTAATCACATCCTCGACTGCTTCTTCTGGTAGTTCCTTACGTCTATTTTGCTTGGCCATTACTTCCCCTCTTAGCTACTCCGCGCTCCTCCGTGCTCGCTTCGCACGTATATCCCGCATCTTCTCGCTGCGCAAAGCAGCCTTGCCTTCCGAGCCGCCAGGGGCAGTGGACTGCGTCTCACCCCAGTACTGGTTTGTATACAACTGAACCTCGTTGTTAATCATGCTGCGCCGATGCTCGAAGGCAGTCACCAATACCTGCATCAGGTCGTGCTTTCTCGTAGCTTCTGCAAACGCATCTTCCGCAGTGCGAACGCGCTCATCGAGCGTCACCGCGATCAGGATGGCGCCCTCAGTCGTCTTTTCCAGACCATACTTGTTGGGATGGGCACGAACGTCTGAACTTACTTCTGCCTTCACCAAATCCAAGTTGCCCTTCGCCAACTGGATACCAGACTTGAGTTCAGCAGCCACCTCAGCCACATCAGCGTAGTAGGAAGGCTGGCTCGCTACGTCGTTGTGAAGGTCATAGATGTTGATCTTCAGACGTTCCTTCCAGCCCTTGAACCTCTCTTCCAGGTTAAGCTGTGCCATCTGCTACTCCTTCTTAACTGGTCCAACATGGAACCCACATTTACCACCCCACTCGCATTCATCCCCACCGGGGCAAGCTGTCTTGTACCCAGCCCGGCATTGTGCAGATGGATACTTACAAGGCATCAAGTCATCCAATAGGCACCCGCACCCGCCCGGATCGTAGAGACCATCGTAGCCCTGTTCTGTAAGCCACTCAGCTACTATCTCTCGAACATCCATCTTTGTGTTCCTGACTAGAAAGTTTGAGGCCCGCTGGCCGACCCATCCTTGCAGGTTTGAAAGACACGGAACGCATCCCGTGCTGCGTCCACTGATGGGCTTAATGTGGATACTGGGTGTGGACAACCCCGCAGCGGACCTCATACTCGTTACTCACCTTCCTCATTCTTTGCGCGGCGCTGGCGCATCTTCTCACGCAAACGCTCTTTCTTCTCAGTCAAGGAGTCTTCCTCATCGAGTTCGTCGCCAATATCCTCAAGGACTTCCTTGACGCTCGTGCGCTTTCTCGGCGCAGGTGCTTCTTCCTCTTCAACAACTTCCTCGCCACCCGAATCTTCTTCAGGCAGTACGTCCTCAACTTCTTCAGGCTCAACTACTCGCTGGCGACGACGACCAGCAAGTCGCCTCGGAACCTCACTAGGCTCAGACTCAACATCATCGTCCGATGGTTCCTCGCCACCTTCCCACGCCTTCTTGATATCAGCGTAGCTGGCAATAACGAACACCTTGTCGAAATCAACAGCCTGATCGAGCCAGGATTCCATCAGGGGGTCGCGGTCCTCAAGGGCGAATCCGCGATACTTCGTAGTCAGGCCAGTACCCACACGCTCGAAGGCAACAATCTTGCCATCAATCGGGTCACTGACATCAATCAACTCGCCAGTCCTTCTGTCTTTGGACAACGCCAGGATTTCATCGTTGACAGTCATCGGGGCGTCATAAAGCTGCGCACCCTGAGCCTCCGATTCCGCAGTCGCCATGTCCACAATCCAGAACAAGTAGCGAGGCGGGAACGGGTTCAAGGACTTCATCGTTGCTTCGTCCGCTTCCTCGCCGCTGCGCTTGATGCGCATAGACTCTTCGCACAACGGGCAGGGATCATCGTTCATCATCCTGGGGCAAAGAAACGCCTGATTGGCGAGCCCCACGTTGTAGTGGACAAATAGCTGCTGTGCAAAGTAACAGTCTTCGTCAGGAGGGGGGACAACAGAAAGGAAGTTCGTGCCCGCCTTCGACCTAAAAATCTTCCTACCAGCCTCGTCAAGGAAATCCGTATTGAAGTAGCCCGGCCCACCAAACCCGCGTTCCTTCTGATTGATCTGCCTATTTACTGCCTCAGTGCGCTTCGACATAACAACGTCTCCTCAACGAAATGGATTTCACTTCCCTCTGCCTACATTATAGCCAGTTTCGGCCACGACCTCACGGTAATTTCTCGCTGTTTACAACAAGCTGCATGACAGCATCCACCAAGGCAGCCTTGCCGCTGCGGAACGTGTCTGCACCTACGAAGACATGCAGCACGTTGTAGGCAGCAACAACCTTGGCACCTTTGGCATTCGTAACAACTGCCGACATGTAACCAAGAATAGCCCGACGAGTAGACTCCGGCTCGTCGTTCATCCCCTTCAGTATCTTGAGGGCATCACGCGGCGAGCCACCTACTTGCGGTACCAGAGCTTGGCAGAGTTCCTTAACGCCCTTCTGAGCCACTGTGCCGCTCTCCAGTGCGTCCAGAGCCTCCTCTGCATCCATGTCCATGACCTGTTCCAGCATCATCAGGGCGCGACGTGGGCTGCCCTCAGCGGCAATGCGGATCATGTCGAGGACTTCGGGCTCGATGTCAACCCTAAGCTTCTCGACAGTAGCCCCAAGAAGCTCCTTCATGTCGGGTGGGCGCAGCGCCTTAAGCGTGTAGGTGGCGCAGCGGTTGCGGATAGTAGCAATGATCTTGTCGGGATCGGTGCTGCACAATGCAAAGTACTGGTGTTCAGGAACATCCTCCAGAACCTTGAGTAAACACTGTTGCGCGGGGGTAGTCAAGGCATGGGCCTCGTCTAGGATCACCAGCCTGGGCCTTCCGCCAAGCGGGATGAGCACTGACGTTTTTTCGATGGCTCGGATGGTGTCAATGCCGCGTGCCTGTGCTGCATTGATTTCAACAAGACTCATCATGTCGCAGCCAAGGGTGTTGCCAATGATTCTGGCAATCGTAGTTTTCCCACAACCTGATGGACCAGAGAATAGAAAGACGTGCGGACGTTCCTCCTTCGCCAACAATGTACGAAGACTTTCTACCAGCGGCTTGTTGCCAACAATCTCGTCAAGCGTCTGGGGCCTTAGTTGCTGGTACAACATTTGTTTCCTCCTTGCCTTTCGCTAACTCTGCGTAATTCGCCTTGAGTTTATCTAGACTGCCCGGTGACAAGACTTCACACTCATACACCGCCCTGAAGGAATCGTTGGCTTCGGCCCGCAACTTGGCCAGATCGTCCTGCAACTTGACAATAGCATCATTCTGAATACGATATTCCTCATGTGCGCGCCTGCGCCCATCAGTCAGTTCCTTCCGAGTTTGATCAAGCTCGGCCTCCAGAACCTCCGTTATAATACCTGCATATACCTCCGGCGTCCCGATGGCCGCACACAAGGTAGCACTCTCCTTGCGGAGTTCGTCGCATTCAATCCTCATGTCTTCAGCACTGCGCTCCGCCACCTCCCGCGCGGTGCGCTCGTCCTCGTACATGTCCCGCGCCTTCTCGAACGCAGCCCGCTGTCGCTTCCCATACTCCCTGTCGCAGTCAAGAACGCGCTGTTTACTATCCAACGCCTTCCGTAACTCCGCGTTTTCCTTGCGTGTCTGAGCGAGGGCGCGGAGGGCTGCGATCTCTCGAAACCTGTCTGGATAGCCCGCGTGCGTCGCAACATCCCACCAGTGCCGCCAGTCAAACGGGAACGGATTGGGTGTTTCCCCATCCGGCAACCACTCCCGCACATCCTTGGCCGTCATCGTCTTCTCGTCACTCATCATCAACCTCCATATCGTAAAACCCACTCAACTCCGCAGCCGTAACAGCCAGCCACCACTGAACCTGCTCATACCTCGTGGTTTCTGCTAGGAAGCCCTTAATAGCCCGCTGCTCATGTGCCAACTCGCGCCCCGTGTTTTCACACTTCCGTTTCCAATCAAACAGTTCGTTGCGAGCCTCAACAAACATGCCATGCAGTTCCTCGTAGGCACGCATGATATCAGCGGCCTCGGGTCGAGCAACACGGCCCAGCAACCACGCAAAGCTCTCAACCGTCATCGGCAGCCCGCTTTGCACATCCGCGTCTGACATTTGCATCACCCCACCATGACACAACGGCGTTCCCATCAGCTTATCCTTGTCACTCATTACTTGCATCCATTCCCATAACGTGCTTCGTGCCACTTCTTCCTATACTCCGGGTCTGCGTATCGCTCCCTCGCCCTGGCCCCTATCTTGTCCTTCCACGCTTGGGGCATTGGGCCACGCTTCTTGCCAAGCTTCGATGCACTAATCTTCGCTCGCGTCTCTGCGCCGACAACGCGCCCCCTCGCACTGCGAATAGTGACGCCAGCGTCCTTAAGTATCCTGCGCACATGCCCAACTCCAATGCCCGCGAGTTCGGCAACCTGCGCCATCGTCGCCCCAGCAGCATACTTCTTGCACACCTGCTTCTTTGTAATCTGCATCTTCGCATCCCACTTTCTTTTGGCTGTATCTGTTATCTTCTTCCTCACTTCAGGATTCAAAAAAGTAGTGTGTGCCGCATCACTATGAGAGCGCATTGGCAGTCCAGCATTCCTAAACCTGAGATGGATAGCCTGATGTGACATGCCAACATCTTTCGCAATCTTCCTCAGCGACTCGCTAGACTTATATCGAGTATACAAAGTAACTGTGTCTACATCCCCACGCTTGCTTCCCATGTCAGATTTTCTCCATAGAGCCCCAACTTGTTCCTATACTCCAGTCCCCTGTAAGGGGCACAGCATTCGGCAACCAACCGGGCAACTCATCTAGAATATCCGTACCCAACTCAACTATTTCCTCTACCTCGTCCTCAACTATATCGAACACAAGGCTGTCATGTATCTCGGCAATCATGTGACTTGTCATCTTCCTGCGATTCATCTCACGCCAAAGCTTTGACCCATTCTCAAGCAGCACATGAAACGCCGCCCCCTGCACCGGGGTATTGCCTATCTGCAATATGTCGAGTGGGCCATAGCGCCTGAACCCGGATACAAGCTCGACGTATCCTTTCCTACGATACTGCTCAACCATCTTTGCCTGCCACTTACTCACACCCTCATATCGCTTCCAGAACATCCTGTCTAATCTTCGAGCCTTTCTGGAAGGCATGGACAGCGGAGGATTGCAGGTCATCTTCCAGTTCTGTCCGTAGAACTTAGCGAACACAAAATCACTCTTTGCAATAAACCGCTGCTCATCTGTTATTTCATCCTCTGGAATCTCGTAGATTCTAGATGCCCACAATCTGTGCAAGTCAACATTGTTTTCAAGGTCTGTTATCAGATTGATGTCGCCACTAACAGACGCAACAATCCTAACCTCCATCCCACTATAATCACGCTCAAGCAGGTAGTCATACTGCGGGATGATGCAACTACGAACTTCACTTGCGAACTGGCCACGATGGGGGATGTTCTGTGCGTTCGGCCCCTTGCTACTCGAACGATAGCTCCTCGCAATATGCAAGGTGAATGACGGATGAAGCATGTCATTGCTGTCGCGCAGGGCCAGGAAAGGCTCGATGTATGTAGTCAGGTGCTTCGACCACTCACTTCTTGCCGCCAGACATTCCACGTAGCCCAGCGCCGCATCATTCCCGACAGCAGATTCGCGCAATGCGTCTATGCCAATACTAGCCAGCCCGTCCACCTTCGTATGCACAACAGGCGACAACCCAAGAACCTTGTAGAACAACGTCCTCTGGTCGTCGTCGCTGAACGAAAACAGTCGCCTTGTCGTTATCTCAGTATCCTTGATGGCAGGCATAGACAATAGCTGGCGCTCAGACTCTTGTATCGTCGCGCGTGCCCTTACCCTCAATGCCTCCAGTCTTTCCACTGATACCTTGATGCCATTCCATGTCATGTCCGCCAACATTGGAACAGATTTCTGGTACAACAACTCGCCCTTAATCAGGTGACTACTCAACTTGCGTTCTTGATACTCACTGAGGGCCACAGTGTAACGAACATCCAAGCAGTTATAAGTAGCCATCGCGGCGTCAGCCTGCGGCGAGAACCCACTGTTTTTCTTGAACTCCTGTTTGTATTCGCTACCGAACGTCATGAACGTCAGCCAGTCAAGCCCCTTTGTTCCCCTTCGGTCATCGAGCAGGTGGGCAGCCAGCATCGTATCCCTGTACACATTCTGCGGGCATACACCAAATATCTTCCTGCTCCACAGTCCCTCGAACATCGAGTTTTGCGCCAGCTTCGGGACGGAACTCGTGAGGAATGTGGCAATAGCATTATGCAAGTCTTCTGGTATGGGATCGGGAATAAGGATACTGAAGCCCTCTTCCTTCGAGTTCGCAAGGCCAAGTAGTAACGCCTTCGGGTCTCCTGTAAACAGGCTGAGTTGATTTGTCTCATAGTCGAACGCAACAGGCTCCTCACTTGCCGCCATCCTGCCCAACAACTCAATAGCTTCGTCTACGTCTGTTACCCAATGATTCCCTCTGCCCTCATCCAACAGAACGCTATGAACGTCTCTATCAAACAGGTCGCAGATTATCTCCAAGTCCCTGTTCCAAATAGCTGCGAGGTCGTCCTTCACATGCTGCTTTTCCTGCCGCATGATATAAGCAGGGTGGTATGTCGCAAGAACCCAGGATTTGTATCGCCCACTGACAAGCGGACGGCCACGTATCTTGGTCACAGGAATGGACCTGCCCATCACGCTACTAACAGCTTCCGTGCCGAGGCAGACAATGAGGTTGGGCCTTGATTCTTTCAGTTGTGCGTCAAGACGGGGAAGACAGAAGAGCCTGCACTGGTCAGATGGATGCTTGTCGCTGAAACACTGTATTGCGTTAAGTGTTGTGCAGTCCTCATCCAAGTAGATGCCCAGACGTTCGAGGCCAGAACGCAGATCGTCGCCAGAATCACCGACAAACGGGCGCCCCTTTTTATCCTCTGTCCTCCCCGGCTGCATACCCACAATGGCAATACGCAACTCGTTCTTGCCATAAGGCCCCATCTTCGGGCTCTTGCAGTTACGCCACAATCCACATTCTTCACAGCCACCAGGCCCCCTTGTGGGAGCCTGCTTCGAGCCCCCGCGCTTGCGCATACGGCGAGGCCCAAGTATCTCGGTGCTGTCGAAGAAGAATGGGCCAGTCACCCTATTTCACCTCCACAGGAGCAACGGACATGACAGCAACGGGCCAGCCCGTCTCGCCTTCCAGATACAACATCGGCCTGCCATTGATATCCAGGTAGGCGCACTTCGGGCAGTAGGTAAGGACGCCGGCGAGCAGCCCACTGTCCACCTGGAATGAGCACGCTTCCGCACCACGCATCTTCATGCGTTCAAGAATCTTGCCCTGGATATCCTCGTAAGACAACACAACACGCTTTCCGTCGAGTGCGATTGTCGTCAACTCACCACCTGCACTCGCAATCGGGTCTGTCGCAGAAAACTTCCCGATTCTGCCCAGCGTATCCTTCATCTCCTTGCCAAACGGGATCATTGTTTCTGGCACTTCCTCGGGGAAATAGCCTCTCCAACGATCAGGGAACTCAGCACCAATCAACTGTCCAACCAACTGAGTCTTCTCGTACAGAAAACAGATTGTGCCCTCATGAACAACCCATCCTTCTGGCTGCCCCAATCGAACTGCCTCCTTCGCAAACTTCGAGGTCATCAGCACAGGCTCTTCCGGCATGATGTCACCATCTGTCGGCTTGCACCAACTAACAACCTGTGTGTCGCTGGATACAAACCCATCCTGCCCCCACATGATGGCGCCAAACTGTGCTCCTGCGGATTCGCTTATCGAACGCAGGCAAAACTCCAAGGACTTAATCAACTTCGCAGGGGGTATCTTCCATTCCCTGAACTCACGGCGAACGCGCGGGAAGCTCTCTGGAACAGGCGCAGTTGCCAGCTTACTCTCGTGGCCCCTGCCCTTGATAAACAGGCCGTCATCATCAAGTTCCATGTCAAGAACTTCGTGCGACAACAAGGACAGCAACTTGTAGAGCCTGTCAGCAGGAACCAGGAACTCCTTCCCCCCAAACATCGGGAAATCGGTGACGATGCCGATGTCCATGTCAGTCGCAGTAATCTCCTTTTCGTCAAAAAGAAGGTGGGTCAGCAGCGGCATGGTGTCCGATGTGGCGACAGCCTTGCGCACAATATCAATGGCCTTAAGCAAGTCCTTACGGTTAACCTGCATTAGTCCCGCCTTCCTTCTCTCGCAGCAAAGTCGATTTCAGCCCAGACACCCTTGTCATCGATCCCTACGACGTTGCCCACCCACGGCCCATCAGAACCGAAATCACTTAATGCTACGGTCTGGTCATCCACGGCATACACGCGACGAAGCAAGTCCTTGTTGGTGATAGGGTGGGCCATGTCAAATAGGAACTGCCCGCGCCTCTGAGTGGAAAGCATCGGGGCGTCACCTGGCGCAAAGCGCCCTGTCGCCTTCATGGTAGCCACAGCCACGCCGACGAATATAGTATGGCGCCTGTTCGACGCAGCCACACACCCACCTTTTTCCACATCCCACACAGCCAATGTTCCACCAAAGACTTCCGCCCCAGCAGCTACCGGGATGCGAATAGTGTCACACAGCATGTGTTCCGTTTGTCTATGCTCAACTACCTTCATCTTGAATCTCCTTGAAGATAAACCTATTCTGGAAAAGCGTCCCCTGGTGTATAGATAGTTCTTTCTTCCCGATTGCACATCACCATCATTGATGGCGCCCACTCAGAATCAACAAACTGCTCTGCTGCTTTCCTGCCCCAACCAGCATGTTGCCTTCTTCCTTCACTCACGTCTCTCTGATCCCAGTAGGTTCCGTGTTCAATCAAGTAGCCAACGATTTCACGCTTGCTCATAAAGACAGGAGTAACCGGTGTTCCCTCACTAACATCCTCGTAGACTTGAAATGCTGTTGCCTCTTCCTCGGTCCAATAACGTTCCCGGCATGTTTCCTTGTCAGGAGGTGCATTCCATTCCCAGAAGAGCCCACAGATTCTTTCGATGCATTCCTGTTTGATGTGCGTTCCAGCACGAAACTCATCAAGTTCTTTTAGCCAATCCTCTCCTGCCGTTTTGTAGTCTTTGTCAAAGAGGGGAATGAAATACCCATTCTCATCACGAGGATGTTCCCAATCAGGGGGCACCCTTCGTATCTCTCGTCCCATAATCAAACTCTCCTTCGTCAAAAATCAACAAAAGCGTTGGCATCAATCTTGTCCGTGACAGTGATTCGCAACAACTTGGCCAGCCATTCTGCGACAAGCAACGGCATTCTTATCGTTGCCACATCGTCGAATGGGCCAGCGAGGGTGCAATAACGAGCAGGCACTTGGATTTCTACTTCCTCCCCAGGCCCCCAATCTTCGCTGCCCTTGCTAAATCTTACTCGTATGTCAGGCATTATTCTGTGGCCTCAACTTTAATCATGACGGCGGTGCCCTCTTCAGGCTCCGGCTCCCAAAGCTCCCAGTCGGTGTTGTAATGTGGCGTGCCTACTTCTGCGCCGCTTTGGTCTACCCACATCCCGGCCGGTTCATTCTGCGGGAGGGGGCGGAAGGTAACGTAACGCCCCTTCGGCCATGCGGACTCCCGTACCTTCGTGCCCGACCTGCCCTGAGCCATGCCCCACTGCCAGGAGCCCTCCACCGCCTCCGGGTGCAGGTGCTTACCCAAGGGGCAATGCGGGCCATGCGGGCCAGTGAGCAGGCGGCGACAGTTGCACCAGGGGCACTTCTCAAACTCGCCTGCCAGATACTCCAGCATCTCTCGATCATTCATCACAAACCTCCTCCGGGAACGGGGCCGCGACCAGCAGACACAAGCCGCAGCCGGGGCAGGTGATCGTCATTGCACGCGCTCCATGACGGCGGTGTCGGCGCGGACCTGCTCCGTGGTCACATCACCCCGAGGAGAGGCAAAGACGAGGCCGCATGGCCCTGTGTAGCCCATCAACAGCGTGCCCATCTCGACCTCGCGCCCGTCCTTCGTGTGCCCCACGAACGTCTTGAGGCGGTGGCCGCTCTTGATGCCGCCCACAACTATGAAAGACACATAGCAGTTGGTCGGTGTGCCGTTGGGGCAATGCACGACCAGGTAGTCGCCCGCCCGCTTGACCTCCCACCGGACCTCGGCGGGCTCCTCGGGCTCGGCGATCCGCCAGGTGTAGGTGCCAGCGCACTGGGTGGGCGCATGCCTGCCAGCGCCGCTGCGCGCTCCCCATGTGGCATCGTGACGACGCCTGCGGGCCTCCCTTAAAACCTCGCCGTCAACGAGCCCCTCAACCCACTGCGTCTTGCCGGCTTCGTCCGCCCACTCGCCGCTGCCCTCGGCGGGCGGCTCGACGTAGAGCTCCCAGTCGGCCCAATAGGAAGGCGCGTGGTTCTTGGTGTCATACATGCCGCCATAACCGCACCCCCGCTCGTGCCATGCGCCATCTGCGCGGACATATCGGACACCCTCTCGGGGCCAATGGTGCCGCCGCACCCTGACGGCCTTCTTCGGGTCGTCGTTCTTCCCGGCCTCGGCCACGGCCTTCGCCCACTGCCAGGAGCCCTCCACCGCCTCCGGGTGCAGGTGCTTCCCGAGCCAGCAGGTGGTAGTATGAGTGGGCCACAATGAACCGCATACGCGGCAACCGGCATCTCTACATCCCAGC
>Ga0307928_10001363_pt1 | contig 18426 bp, 18 predicted proteins | sample AceLakmetagen232_FD_201815 | JGI IMG/M metagenome (GOLD analysis project Ga0307928, IMG submission 201815) | Saline water microbial communities from Ace Lake, Antarctica - #232 | ecosystem: Environmental > Aquatic > Non-marine Saline and Alkaline > Saline | place: Antarctica: Ace Lake... | reverse complement strand
AGATATAACTGGAACGCTTTCATGGTATGGTTCCGGTACAGGCGGCGGAGGTATTTGCAAGGGAACAAGTGGTCAAGGTGCGCCAGCATGTGATTCTCAGGTAGATGCAGATGCTAACACTGGTCACGGCGGTGCCGCAATATGGGATCATAGTTCAAGTAAAGGTGGTTCCGGTATAGTTGTTGTTAGATACTTAACTACTAATTTTGCAGGAACCACAACTGTTACTATTGATGGTGCAGATGGATCAGTTACTGGAAAAAAAGTTGTTATCGATAATGTAGCTATATCAGAAGATAGAGTCGCTGTTGTTGAATCAACAGGAGAAATTTCTCAAGGAACAAATACACCAACAGAAGTTGAAGGCGCAGTTACACATAAAGATTTAACGAATAATCCACATACGGTTACGACAACACAATTATCACTTGAGAATGTGGATAATACTTCAGATGCAAATAAACCTATATCAGATTTAACTCAAACTGAATTAGATTTAAAATACGAAGAATTACCTTCTGTTTATGATACGGTAGATTTATTAACTTTATTATCCTTTGAGGGCACTGACGGAGATACGTCTTTTACAGATGCTGTAACTCCTCCTTTAACAGTTGGTTTTAATGGTAATGCTGAATTATCAAATGGATATAGTAGATTTGAAAACACAAGTTTATCATTAGATGGAACATTTGCATCAAACGTAACTCTCGATATTGTTTCTCATTTTTATGATGACAATATTGATAAAATAAATGTTGATTTTTGGATTAAATTTAAAACTACTCCACCTTCGGCTTATACTTTATTTAGCACAGATGATAACACTGCTTCTGGAAAGAGAATGTATTGTCAAGTTAATAATGGAACTATATCATGTTCATGTGATGGCAAAGGTTTTCTTAGTGCAGGTGGATTTTCAATTTCTGATACAAATGTGCATCATTTTTCATTTGTAAGAACAAATGGTTTAGGTTATCCAGCCACACCACAATATACAGCGGTATATTTAGATGGTGTGTTAATTGGCTCTACATCTCAGAATGATGTTAAAAGTCATGGTAATAGATTTTATATAGGTTCTTCAGAATTAGAATCTGATTTTAATAATTATCCAAATGTTAATGCTTATATAAGTGATTTTAGAATAAATTTAGATGATACCTTTTCTGTTTATAATGGAGCAGGAGATTTTGATAGTTCATTTATTCTTCCTACACAATCTGCTAATCTTACAGAAGATACCACTAGTAAAATAATAGTGGTAGATTCAGATGGAATAATTACAAGATCAACTTCTGATTCAGCAGATGTAGAAGAAGCCGCAACTAAAAAACATACACAAAATGCTGATACTATTTTAGACGAGAACGGAACAAATGAGATTAGTGCCGCAAATATTGTAAAAGGAGCATTAGAATTTATGATAGATGGCGGTGGTTCTGCTATTTCAACTGAAATTGCTGGTTGGGTTGAAGTTCCTTTTGATTGCACAATTACAGCAGTGAGATTAACTGGCGCTCCATCTGGAAGCATAGTTGTGGATATTTGGAAAGAGGCATATGCTAATCTTCCAGCTACAATTGCGGATAGTATTATTGCTGTTTCTGGAAGTGCAAAACCAACATTATCATCAGAAACGAAATATGAAGATACAACTTTAACAGATTGGACGACTTCTGTTAGTGCTGGAGACTTTTTATATTTTAATGTTGATTCTATTACTACTATTGAGAAATGTTTAGTTTCACTAACAATAAAAAGAACGTAATTTAAGGAATATTATGACTGGTCTTGATACAAATACAAAATTATTACTTCATTGTGATGGAGTAGATGAATCTACTACATTTACAGATAGTAAACTAACATCTCCACATACTGTTACAGCTCATGGAACAGCTCAAGTAGACACCTCTGTAAAGAAGTGGGGAACTGGTTCCTTGTTACTAGATGGAAATAGTGATTATCTATCAATTCCTGATAGCGCAGATTGGGATTGGTATACGAGTTCATCTTCAGATTTCACTATTGATATGCAGGTATATCATACCGATGTTGATACTTATGGGTATCTATTTCATCAACAAAGTGGAAATTCTAGAACAGAACTTCGTATAACTGCATCAAATAAAATAGAATATTTGCTATGTGATTATGACAATTCAACACTTATTCAAGTTGAATCTTTGGCTAGTACAATTCCATCTAATGAATGGATTCATATTGCCTTTGTAAAAAAGGGTTCTATATATGGCATTTATTTAGATGGTGTTCAAGTAGCTTATGGAAGTGATAGTAGCACACTTACGTCTATAGGAGCGCAATTAGTAATAGGAGTAGATATCTCCGGTTTATATTATTTTGGTGGAAATTTAGATGAAATTAGATTTCAAGGCGATAATTACTTTGATGTAACTCCTAATGTTGGATTAACAAGCACGATTATAGTTCCAACAGAAGCATATAGTGTAGATGCGACAGCAAGAAATCAAAGTATTATAATAGTTTAAACGTAAGGTATTATGTTAGATACAACATTGTCAGAAAAACAAATAGAATTTATGGAGCATTACTATTGTCCAACATCAATGACAGAATGTTTGATACCAGAGAATTTAAATGCTCCTCAGAATTGGAATGCAAATGCTGAGACTATTTATTTAAGACCATATCAGTTTCCTATGCAGAATTATTCTTATATGTATGCGAATGATTTAAAAAAATCAATCGAAGAGAATGTGAGAATAAAAAAAGGTGCTGGTGATTGTTATAATATTGGAGCTAGAAATATTGGAAAAAGTTTTTTCCTAAAGATAGATATGTTTTTAGCATACATTCATCATCTCGGAGAATTATGTTTAGCCTCATTTGATGATTATCATTTGAAAAAAATTGCAACTCCTATAGCTGATATTTTAGAGAATCATAAATTTGCGAAAATTTTTCATTTAAAGAATTCACGAAAGAATAGTATTCAGAGAGACCCATTAAATGCAAAGACAGAACATGGGTGTACGATTGAAAGTGCTAATGAACATATAAAAGGAAATAATCCAGGAGAGCAATTTCACGCAAAACATTTTGATTATTTTCCATATGAAGAATTTTGTGTAGACGGAAAAACACAAATTAGATGGGTTAATAAAGAAGGCAATATATTTTCAGGTACAATTAGTAAATTTATTAATTCTGAGCTATGGAAAGAATGCTTAGTTTATAGTTATAATTATGAGAAAAAACGTATTGAATTAAAACCTGTTTCTAATATTTTTCAAAAGAAAGTAAAAGATTATGGCTATTGGGAATTGAAATTTGAGAATTACGGAAATACTGAATATAGAAAACTAATTACTTCTCAACATCAAAAAATTTGGACTAAAGATGGATATAAAGAAGTTGAAGATATATCAGAGAATGATGAATTTTACACTTTTGATTATTATAAATTGACTACTGTTCAAAAAGAGATATTGATAGGAACTTTATTAGGCGATTCGTGTGTAAACAGAAAAGCACAAGGCAAATGTCATCCAAGTTTACATTTTGTGCATGGATTGAATCAGATGGAATATTTGAAGTATAAAAAATCGTGTTTTGCGAATTTATATAGAAGTTTTCATCGACAAAAAAATTCTTCGGGATGGAATTTTCAAAAAACGAGTTATGGCGGAGAAATTTGTCATAGTACAACAGACACATGTTTAGATTTTTATGAATTTCTCGATTTTAAGAAACCAATATTAGATAAAGATTTATTGGATAAATATTTAACTCCTATTGGATTAGCGTTTTGGGTTATGGATGATGGACAGTTAATAGGTAATAAGGGAAAAACCGATAAAGTTAAATATATTCATCTAAACACTCAAGGTTTTAGCAAAAAATCTCATGATATTCTTAAAGATGTTTTAAAAGAAAAATTTGATTTAGATGTAAATATTATAGAAAGTAAAAGATTTGACAAAATGCAGTATGTTTTAAAGTTTGATAATACTAATACTTTAAAATTAATTAATTTAATAAAAGATTATATTCATCCAACATTCTATTATAAAATTTATACAAAAATAGAATTATGCAATTTCATTTATAATAAAAAATCGTTGGAGTTTATTGATTTAAGTAAAAATGTTGATGATCTTTTACAACCGGTTAAACTATTATCAAAAAAGTTTATTACTCAGCGTTATTGGACAATGCACGATATAGAAGTTGCAGATAATCATAATTTCTTTGCTGGTGGAATATTAATATCGAATAGTTATGCTAGTTCAGAGGGTTCTAAGAAACGTATTGACTCTGGAAATTCTTTAGGTTATATTTTTAGACCATCTGGAATTCCAGATTTATGTGTCGGTTCGCCTTTAGGAAAAATTTTACAAGATAAGAAATTAAAAAACTGGATATGCCAAATGCCTCAAATGTGTCGAGAGGATTGGTCAGAAAAAGTCGAAGAAGAAAAATCGGATGAATACGGCGGAAGACTTACAGCCGCCTATAAGTTGAATATTTTAGCAGAAACTATTCCTGGAGCCTTTGGTTTTTTTGATATGGAAAGATTAGAAGAAGCAAGTATTAAGAAATCGAAATCAGTAAAGTTTTTTGAATTAAGTAAAGATAACTTTACTCTCTATGAGCAACTTTTACATGTAGATAGACCAGCAGGAACCGAACAAGTTTTTATTTGTGCTGATCTTGGTTTTGGAGCCGCACCAACAGAAATTGTTATTATCTTTTTTGATGGAAAAAAATATAAGTTAGTTTATAATATTTCTCTTCTAAGATTAAGTCCAGAAGAGCAACCAGAAATTTTTAAATATCTTTATGATAAGTTAGGTGGAGCGTTTATTGCTCTTGATAGCACATCTGATAGTGGTGCAATGATTGATCGATTATTTAAAATGGGAATTGATCAAGAACATTTATTGAAGGTAATTTTTAGTGCGAATATTGAAGTAGATTTCGAAAAAGATAAAGACGGTCACGATTTATGCGATGATAAGGGTAATCCAATCATGAAAAAAGTAAGAACAGATGATTGGTCGTTTAAAGAATTAGAAAGAATTATGTATGACGGAAGTCAGGAAATTCCATATGATGCTAAATTTATAAATCAATTTACCAATGTTATTGCAACAAAAACAAAGGGAAAATTACTGTACGGTTCAAAGGGCGAAAATCACTTGGTTCAAGCTTATCAAGTTTTCGCAATTTGTAGATTTTTTAACGAATTTAAATCGTTAAGAGATGGTCGCCAAGAAGAAAGAACTTATGGCGTATTTAATACAAGGAGAAAATAATGGCTGATGTTCTTGATATGTATGAAAAGTTGATGAATGCAATGTTCTCTTCAAGTGGAACTATTCAAGTTGCTTCTGAATATCATCAACAAATGGCACAAATAAATGCGCTATTACGCAATGACACAACTGGGTTAATTTCTACAATTTTAGATTTTATGATTCATAGTGCAAATGTGCCTTATAGTTTTGACGCTCAAAATGAAACATTAAATAAAGTAATTAATAAATGGTCAAAAGAAGTTAATAAAGATTTAAATATTGATATCCCAAAAGGATTAAGAAATTTTACAGAACAATTTATGCGAGAACGTCTAAAAAGTTCTATGAATGTCATTCGAATGAAATGGAGCAAAGTAGATGGTTATTGGTTGCCAACTCGAATGTGGTTAATGGATGGCGCAAGTATATATGTTAAAAATGAAGCCGGCAATTTAAATACTAATACATATTATTTAGGTCAACCAAAGAAGAGTTCTAAATTACAGAATACAGCAAATTCAACAGTATTAGTTAGAAAGCCATATAATCAATGGTATGATCTTTATCCTAGCCCTTATTTAGTGAAGCGAGGAGCAATGTATCATGCTATGTTTAAGCAGAAATTATTAGAGAGAATCGCTGAAGTAATTAATACAGCATTCCCATATCAATTTTTTATTAAGATGGGTACAGAACAAGCAATTAATAATGGCAAAGCGCCATCTGGACCACAATTACAAGAAATGCTTGATAAATTTAAAGCCAGAAAATCCGAATTTAATGAACAGGCTTTTGCAAAAGGATTAGGCGGAGCGTTTCCAGCAGATGTTAAATTTGAAGAATTGATTCCCTCGTATGACAAAGTTTTAAATGATAAAATAATGGCACCTATAGACAAAAATATTTTGTCTGCAATGGGTATGATTGAATTAAAAGGATTTGCTCAAAATAGAGAAGAAATGATTTTAAATCCTAAAGTGTTGGTTGAAGAAGTAGTTGACTGTGTTGCAGATTATACAGATTTTTTAGAATGTGTAATGGATGAAATTAAAGAGAGAAATTCAGGAAAATATACATTTTCAAATTCAATTGATGTATCCCCTGGTGTTATAGAAAGTTTTATTACTGATGATATGCGAAGTCTTATTCGTTCTCTATATGATAGGGGAATGATTTCAATGGAAGATATGTTAGAAGATACTACTCCTATGAAATTTAAGACACAGATAAAGAAAAGAAAACAAGAGAAAAAAGAAAAACTTGATGTTACAATGTACCCAAGAGTTGTACAAAATTTAGAGAAGGACCCAGCAGACCTAACACCTGATGATGATAAAGAAAATATACCTGATGATAAAAAACCAGGAACTCCGGAAGCAGAGAATTTTAAGAATGCTTTTGATGAAGCAGATTTAATAATTGAACCAATGAAATCAATACGTTCTATTCCAAAAGAGATTAGAAGTCAATTATCAAAAGAACAGCAACAGGTATTTAAAATTGCATTTAATGAAGCAATAAAATTAGGAAAAAAATTAAAATATGATAATTTTTTCTTAGAGAAGTCATCAATGGAATTTGCTACAAAAAAAGCATTTGAAATCGTAGAAAAGATAGAGGATAAATAATTATGAAAGAAAAATTTTATATAGAAGCAAAAGTAAAAAAGGTAAAGATAGATAAGAATATTAAAGCGGCTCTTAAAAAAGCAAATATTATATATCCGCATCCATCTTTGGCGTTTTTCAAAGCAACATACGCTAAATTCGAAGAAGCCAACGGAAATAATGTTATCTTAGCTCAAAGTGTAGAAGATGATATTCCTTATCTAATTGGTTGTCAGATGAACAAAAATCATTATAGATACGGATACATAATGGGTCAAATTATTGATGCTTATGTAACTGAAGATAATGAGATCGAGATTGTTTTCTCTTTTCATAAATCCGTATATATTGATGAATACAACGAAGCTTTAGAGTTAATGAAAGAAGACAAATTAACAGTATCTTTTGAATTAAAGGTTGATAAAGATAATGTTGATGTTGTTGAAAATGGCGCAAAGAAATTAAGTTCCGTTGACTTTGAGGGGGTTGGACTTTTATTTGCTGTGAAACCTGCATATAAAAATGCATATGTGCTTGAAACTGCAATGAAGCAAATAGAAGATTTATTTAAGTCAGAAGACAAACAATTAGTATATGCTTCTGTTAAAGATATAGCTCAAAAGTGGGCAAGAGTAGGACAATTAATCGAAGAAACTATTATTGAAAATAAAAACGGAGGAACAGAAATGGACAAAAAGACTAACGATGCATTGTTAGCTAAACAGAAAGAATTATTGATTTCTGAATTTGGTGAAGATGCTCTCAAAAATTGGTCTGATGAAGATTTCCTCAACGAAGAAAAGATTCAAGCTCTTAGAGATGGTGTAAGTGGTAGCAAAGACACATCTGAAGAAGAGGGAGAAATCAAAGACGAAGATTCTGAAGAGAAAAACGCTTCTGAGTCTAGTAAAGAGGAAGATTCAGAAGAGAAGAAACCGGTTGAAGCCAAAAAGTTTGAAACAGTTACAGTGGAAAAAGTTAAGTCAACAGAGACTTATGATGATGAAGCTAATACTGATACCATCAAAACTGAAGTTGAAAGAAATGTAAATAGAGATGGTAAAGAAGTTGTGGTAGAAAAAGTAGAAAGGGAAGTAACTTATACTTATGCTCAAGTTGAAGAAATTAAAGCTGATTATGTTAAACAATTAGCAGATAAAGATAAGAAAATTGATTTCTTACAAGAGAACGCACAAAAGATCGTTGAAATACGTGCTGAACTTGGAGATTTTGTAAAAGACTTGTCTGATGAAGATTTGTTTGATGAAGCTAAGATCGAAATTGCAAAATTGAAACAAGAAAATGCAAAATTGAAAGAATCATCTTCATTAGAAACTGCTGAAGAAAAAGAAGCAAAAGAGGAAGAAAAAGCAGATAAAGAAAAAGATGAAGATTTAGAAACTGGCAATGGCGAAGGAGTTGTTGAAGATGCAATTGATAAAAAAGCCGCAGTTACCGATTATGTGAAACAAAGATATAATAAAAGAAAATAATTTAATTTACTTTAATTAACGAAGGAGAAAAACAAAATGGACGAGAAAAAACTAATGTTAGCTCAAGAGGAGCTAAAAGCAAAAATTGAAGTTATTGCTCAAAATGTAGGTGGAGATGGCTCATTAAACATGGCTATGTTAGCTAATATGCCTTATGATGCTGAATTACCTATTCCTGATGTAATTTCTAAGATTTGTAAAGTAGCAAGAGTTGAAAAAGGGGAGCCATACGAATATTTCAGTATTTCTCCTGAAACAAAAACTGTGTATACTATCAGCAATGGCGGAGTTACACAGGCAAACGTAACACCTGATACTGATAATGATTTGACTTTCTATAGCTACAACGGTCCTGCCGAGAATGTATATATAGAGAAGTTGATGGAAGCAAAATATGACCCTATTGCTGTTAAGGCAAAGGCAATTATGGAAGCTTTGAATAGAAAAGAAACAAAACATGTTCTTGATGTTGTTATAGCATCTGCTGAAGGACAAAGCAAAACATACGATTTTACTTCTGGTGAAAGCACTTTGACTTTTACAAAACTAGAAGAAATGACTAGAGGTATTGAGCTTTATGGAACTAAGTTTGCATTAATAACTGGTTCTACTGTTTCTTCTGATATTCGTCTTTTAAACTTTAACGCTGATAAGAATCAAGCTATAAAACTTGCAGATTTAGGAATTGAAGAGTGGATTCCAGTTTCACAATTCACTTATACACATTCTACTTCTATGACGGTTATGGCGGCTGATAAAGCAATCTTGGTTGCTCTTAGTGATTCTGAAGACGAAAGACCAGTTCATTTTGTGCGTAGGAAAATTGTTGACGTATTCAACCAGGGTCAATCTAAAGAAAGAATTATAGTAGCTTCTGGTCCTCGTTTAGCAGTTGGTTCTACTCCTAAATGGGCTTATGAAATTGCGGTTATGGAACAATATGGTGTTGTTCAGCCTAACCCTTACGCATGTGCAGTATATCAGAGAGCTTCAACATACGCTTAAATAGGTGTGTAGTATATATGGTGGGAGATTTATTTCTCCCACCCCAAAAATAATTGTTATTAATACATGAATTAGATTGGAAGGATATTATGGTAACTACAGCATCAATCATAGTCAAAATTAGAGGTCTAGTTAAAGATATAGAAAAGACCGATGGAAGATATGTGGATGAATATGATTCAGATTCTTCTTTCAGTTTAGGCGAAAGTTATGTAAATGCCACAGGAATGAAAGTTTTTCAGAATGGCACAGAACTGTCAACTGATGATTGGTCTTATAGCACGGTTACAAATAAAGTTACTATTACTAGCTCTTTAACTAAAGGCGATAATATTATTATCACATTCAGTTATTATGATAAATATTCAGATTCAGAATTAACAAGTTATATAAGTGCCAATCTTACAAGATTTACACAGAAGAAATATAAGAAAACATTTTATATGAATGATTCTGATGAAGTAGTCGCTTTAAATGCAGAAAATCCAACTCAACAAGAGGGAGATATAATTGCTTTAGTTACAGCAATTGATGTAGACCCACAAAATATAAATGTTAAGATTGGTAATGATTTTTCGATAACAGCCGCAGAAAATAAAAGCAAAAGTGAATTAATAGATGATGCATTTGAATACATAAGAAGTTATGGAATAGTTGACTTTTTGGAAACAGAATAATAGATTTTTAAAAAAGGATAATAGTGAATTTAAATCCACTAAAAAAAATATTAAAAATTGCTCATTCTTGGCTAACGGATATGCCTGATACTAGTGGCATTAATTCTGATCACGATGGAAGATATTATACTGAAACAGAGTTAGATTCTAATATTTCTGAAAGTGCGGGTTGTTTAAAAATTGGCATACCAATATTATCAGGAGCAACACATACAACACAATGTCATTTTAATAATTTATTTGGCTCTGCTGGTAGAGCAACAGGTGGAACTCTTACACACATTATTGGTACTAGCAATGTAACGGTTGCATTAGGAACTGGATTTATTAAAAAGACGGATGCAGATGATGTAGAACTTCTTTCATTTGATTGGGAAGCGGATACAGTTTCTATAACAGATAATACTACTTATATTGGGATTGAATATCATGATGAAGGTTCTAGAGTAAAAACATCAACATCATTTTATGATTTTAATTTAGATACTCAATTTATACTCGGTGTTGTCTATAGAGAACTGGTAAATAGTGCTTATATCTATTGTGCAATGAATACTCCTTGGTGGGTAACTGATGGCATGACAAATTTAATAGAACGATTTTATGCCGAAGGAAAAGTTTTTCGTGATAAATCAGTCGGGGGTATGTTAATGTCTAACCCATCTACTACCAAGCTTGCTGTAACTACTGGAAAGATATGGGCTTTACTTTCTGAATTTACTATGACCGCTATAGACACTTCTGTTCCCACAGGTTCATTTTATTATTTGTGGTATAATGCAACAGATGGCTGGCAATTAGATTTAACTGCCACAGATTATTCAGTTCTTCAATGGAATGATATTACTAACGTTGCTTTACAAAATTTAGCTAACAATAAGTTTGCTAATATATGGGTATATGCAACGAGAACATTAACGTCTTATGGCACTTTAGCAGGAGATGTTTGGAGTGTTGTTACTCGAACTTTAACTGGAATAGGAACTTCAGGAATATCCAGTGAAGCTAATGCAACAACAAACACAACGAATATTATTAGTGAAGTTGACGCTAATGAAACTAAAATTGATACGATAGATTCAAACGTAGATTCAATAAAATTAGATATAGGCAATGTTACATATGGCTTATCTGCGTTACAAACATTAATAGACGCTATTGATACTTCTACTGAAACAACTACAAGATTTGATGAAATTAAAGGTGCAGGATGGACAACAGAAACTTTAAAAGCTATTAAAGATGCTATTGATGCCATTGTTGATAATACAGATTGGACGGCTTCAGAAAAAGAACAAATTCGAGATTCATTAGGAATTGACGGAACTAAGACAACAGCAGAGAATGGTCAATTACAAGATGTAGCAACTGAAATTAATGCTACAAGCAATAAAGATGAAGTAATAACTCAAGTAAATGCAAACGAAACGAAGATAGATACTATTGATTCAAACGTGGATTCAATAATAGCGAATCCTGATGACTATAAAGCCGATGTGAGTGATTTAGCTACATCAACCGAGATTGCTTCATTAGAAGTTTTAATAAATAGAATACTTGGATTATCACAAGAAAATTTTAGAATTACTGTTCCTGTTTATAATTCAAATCATTTATTAACATCAGCGACGATTAATACTTATAATAATGCTGGCGATTGTGATAACAATACAAATCAACTTGCAACTTATTCTGTTATTGCTACATATAATGATTCTGGAGAAATGCAAACTTATAAGGTGGTAAAAAATTGACAGGTATTCCATTAATAACAAAAGGTATTTTATCAGGACCAATAACAATTTATAATACATTACCGTTCTCTATAGCTATAAATAATGTAATAAAAAAACTGAATTTAAAGGTTTCTGAATTAAAAACAATAAACATTTTACAAATAAATTCTAAAGAATTAAATGTACAAATTTTAGATAAAGATATAAATATTGAAACAAATGACATAAAGCAAATAAATATTGAACGGAGCTAATATGAGTTATGTAAAAGGCGACACCATACAGTTATCAATTACAGTTGATGATGATATAACAGATTGGAAAATAAGAGCAGAAATATATGATGATAGTGGTATTTCTATTCAATTAGCGAATCTTGCTTCTGGCGGTTCTGATGCTCAAATTGCTATATCTTCTGCAACAGCAACTAAAAGTGTTTTTCTTATTAAAGTACCAAAAGGAGAAACTACGAATATTAATGATACCGGATATTTAGAAATAGAAGTAGACACAGGGGAAGATGTTGGTGGTTCTACTGAACAATTAACAATTTTACCAAAGATGTCATTATCATTTAAAGATGAACAAATAACATGGACAACGCCAGATGAATAAAAATATAAACTCACAAATTGAAGAAGCGGTTTTCAAACAATATTCTGAAACCATTTGGGTATATCTAAAGGCTTCTAATAGTAAGGGAAGTAATTACGACCCCTATAGAAATACAGGATACACAAAGACGAATCAATCTCCTATTTCTGTGAAAGCTATTGTCCATCCGTTAAGTGGAAATAGTCTTATAATTAGAGAACTAGGATTAACCGAAATGGGTTCAATTGAATTAATTATTAAGAAACAAGATAAAAATCTTTTTAAGATATGCCAAAAAATAAAATATGATGAAGAAGAATATTCCACTTTTAATAAGGCGTTAGGAAATAGAGTTCAGATTACAAAGAGAAGTTTTGATTTCTATAGAGTATTATTATTTAAACGTGGAAATTAATTATGCGTATACGGGTTGCTATAAGAGATAAGGTTGGTAAGGATTTTAGAATAGTTGAATTAAAACGTATTAAGACTATGGCCGATGTTGATCTTAGAAGAATAGCAAAGACATGCGAAAGAATTATTCAAGAAACAATAATGAGAAAAACTAAGATGCCAACGGGTAACTTAGCCTCGAATTTTCTTGCGAGTCCTATTCTTGGCGGTTGGGGTGTAGGAGACATAGTTACTTTAGATAAAAATGCACCTTATTGGAATCATATTGACAAAGGTAGTGAAGGAATAGGGGCAAATTGGGATCATTTTCTTCCTAAAGGTTTTTGGGCAAACGGAAGATGGGTTGAAAGTTCAAATGGCTTTTCTGGAATTCAACCAAAGACTCCAATTGAGGCTGTTAATTATATAATATCTACAATAGCACAGATGGAGATAATTATACCATCTATTTTAAAAGGAATTTAATATGTTGGCTTGGGGATTATATACAAATTTAGAAAATAGTCTAAAAGATTTTTTAGATGCACAAATCATAACTGATAGTGTTACAGATATAAATAGTGTCAGTATTCCTGTGAGAGTCGGAAAGAAGCAAGATAATGATTGGTCGCTTCCGTGTATTACCGTTTATCAAGATATTGAGACAAGTGAGAAATTAGAGATCGGTTCAAATTCAACTGATGACAAATTTGTAATAATTATTGACATTTATGCTACAACTGATAGAGAGCGAAAAGATGTAGCGAGATGGTTGAAAGAAGAGATTAAAAATGGATTTGCTTATTATGCTTACTCTTATAACGCATTGACTCCAGAAGTTCCCACGAAGGTTGCAGGAAAATTAGTAAATGTTGATTTTTTGACTAACGGAGAAGTTAGTTTAGGACAGAATATAAGCGAAGTAGATAGTCACAGACACCAAATAACAATCAACACATACTTCACAGGGGTTGCGATATGATAAGAATAGCATTGATGTTGTTTAAAGATTATGGATTAGATGTTGCTCAGATTGGAATCATCAGTTATTTCGGATGGAAAATAATGACAAATCATTTAAAACATATTCAAGATAGTATTACAGAAATTGTGGGTAAACTAGGAAATATAGAAACAGAAATGAAAGATAAGGAAAAAAGAATTTCTTTTATCGAAGGAAAAATTTCGAAATAATTAATTAACGGAGGAATAAAATTATGCCTAACATTAGACATTCAAGCGCAGTAAAACCGATTTCAGTGGCTGTAAAGGCTAACGTAAATCAAGATAATTGGGATAGAGTTCAATCTTTTAGCCCAGCAACAAGTCAGCCATCAGAGAAGCTATACGAGATTGGTCGTTTAGCCAAAATGGATACTGATAAGGGTATCTTGGAAGCAACACTATCAATTACACAGTTAGAATATGGAACAATTGATGTATTCAAACAATTAGCTGGTCTAAGTGCAGAACCATCGGGTGGATTTGATCTTGATGATTTTGATGATGCTTTAACAGATTTCTATCTTCCTGGTAAAGATGAATATGCTGGAACATTAGAGCAAACTTTATGGATGCAACATATGGTTCTTGATTCATTTGGACTATCAATATCTGCTGATGAAAGAATTGAAAGAACATTCGAATTAAGTGGGGAATATGCAAAGATTTTAAGAGAAGGAAATAAATATCTGATTTTTACAACAGATGATGCGGCTTCAGGAACATCAGGAAATTATGATATTGTAATATCTGACCCTGCGGCAGTTGTTGACCCTAATAATGCAGGAGTATATGTTCTTGATTTATGGAGAATTCGTGCAGGTGTAGCTACTCAGTTAGACTTAACAACTGATTACACTTATACTTCTGGAACAGATACTATTACAATTTTATCAGCTAGTGCCCAAGATCATTATCGCATTTGGTATTCAGCCGCCTCATATGGTACAGGTGGAGACCCAACAGCGTTAAATGATGCAGACGATTATTATTTGAAAGCTGATAATGTAACTGTTACTATTGATGATGGCGTACATACCGCAGTAGAGCTTGATAAATTAACAAGTTTTGCTATTGATGCTACATTGAATCGTATTGATGAAGCAGTTATTGGTTCAAATGAAAAGGTTCTTAAAGACGTTGAGAGTTATGATGTAAGTATCAGTCTTGATGGTTTTGTTAAGAATTCAACTATTGAAGAAGTCCTTATGCTTCAAGCAGGACAAAGTTGGGGTATCATAGATTTTACATTATTTGATGAAGTTGAAGTAACTGTAAAAATTTATGAAGAAGCCGCTAAATCAACTTTCTTGATAGGATATCAATCGAGCACATGTGAGTTTTCAGATGAAAGTCAAGATTATGCCGCTAATGAATTTGCTTCAAATCCAATTTCATTATCAACGGATAATTTAAAAATAAGTACAACAATAGGTGATTTTTAATATATAATTATTATGAGGAAGGGTTAGAGTATTATATTCTGACCTTTCCTCGATTACTAAACGTGAGGTAAGGTATGTTTCAAATAAATGAAAACACAGTAAAAAGTATTCTTCAAAGAAAATTTTCTTCTTTGGTAGGTTGTTCTATGGAAGAAATAGATAACTTTCAAAAAGAATATAATCTAGATGTTAAAGAAATTCAACTTTTCAAGAAACTTATGAAGAAATTGAATTATGAAGCCATGAGAGATATTGAAGCGCAAATATCTTCTTTCTCTAATGGTGTTAAAATAGGAGTGTCTTTAATTAAGCCCACAAAATAACTGTGGGTTTTTTCTATGTGAGGAGTAAGAGAATGTGCGAAAGAATGAAAAAAATTGAAGAAGAAATGAAATGTCTTAGAAAACAAATTGAAGACCAAACAGAATTAATAAAAAATTTAAAGACTCAACCCGTGCATATGTTAGTATTCAAAAATTTATTTATACAAGATGAACACGTTAAATCATTTAATTAAATAGGAGTAAGGTATGGTAGACAATAACCAAACAGATGAAGTTTTACAAGAATTACAAGATGATATGCTTAATCCTGAATTAATTCAAGATAACAAATTACATTTTCGTTCAGGTAAGGGATTATATAGAATTAATGCACCAACACAAAAAGATATATCTGAAGCGAGTAGCTTAAAAAATAGTGAGTATTTTAGATTACTTCAGCTAAAAAATACTGATGGAACGTATGCTCATATGGTTGAAAAGAATCTAATTAAGCTATTAAAAGACTCACAGAATATAGATATTGATGCTTTATCTAAAGAAATTGACAACGGCGAAGAAGAATTGATGCAGAAATATTTAGAGTTAGCAAGACGACACGATAGCGATGTCGATGGTATAGTAAAAGACAAAGATGACATTCAAGAAATTAAAGATAAACGATTGAAAAAGGTTTTAAATAGAGCAGAATATTTAGCACCATCTATTCAAAATCAAGCAAATGATATTTATTATAAGTTTTTAACTGCCGTTTGTACTGAGGAATATCTAGAAATAAATAAAAAAGGTCACTGGGTTAAAGTTTGGAAGAGCTATGAAACATATATTAATGATAGATCGAATCTTGTTTATGTTTCTTTGGGTCGATTAACAGAGCTTTTACTCAATGTTTAAACTAGATACCACAGATGATAAATTAAGAAAACTAGCTAAATCAAATTATTATCAAAATTTGTATAGTTCTAGTAAAAACTGTTATGGTATTTCTTTATTTATGAATAATAATAATTTTACAGGAATGCAAGTAAGATTCTTATATTGGTTAAGTGTATATGATATGCTTTTTGAGGAATTAACAAAACATGAGGATTCACGTTTAACAGAAGCAGTTATTAAAGATAATGATAGAACAGATGCCTATTTAGTATATAGAAACAAGAAACATCAACATCTATGGAAAATGCATCGTAGAGAAGAACAATTAGCAGAACACAAAGCTAAACATCCAAAGAAACATAAAGATGGAAAAGCTAATCTTATAGAAGTCGATTTAAGGAGATAATAATATAATGAGCGATTCAACAAGTACAAAAGTTATACAGTATGTATCTAATATAAAAAGTGTAGAATCTGATATTCTTCGAATGAAGAAATTGAACGCTAATTTAGCTCAATCTGTTGGCTCTGAGTTTGGTAAGGTAGCTACTGTAATAAAAAGTACCTTTGCTAAAACAGCCAAGGTTAAAGTTTTTGATAAAGACGGCGTTGAAAAATCTATTACAGTTATGGACCAATTAAACACTGTTGTAAAAACAACATCTGGTAATTATTTTAAACTTAGTGAGTCTGCTACAGATTTAGCCAATGGCAATAAAAAAATATCTACTTCTGTTACCGATGTCACAAAGCAATATAATAAAGAAGACAAGGCGCAAAAGAAAGTTATAAGAGGTTCAAGTCAATTAGGAACTAATTTAAATAAAGTATCTGATATAAATGCTAAATATGCTAAGAATCTAAAAGGTGTTGGTTTTGCAACTAAAGTTTTAGCCAGAGATATTCCTAAAACATCTGGTAATATTAGAAAAATGGGAGCTATTGTAAGAACAGCGGATGGTCGTATATTACATTTAAGAGAAACACTTACTAGACTTCCTAACGGCATACAAAAAGTTGATCGACATGTTCGTGATATGAGTGGGTCATTCAACAAAGTAAGAAAAACATCGCAAGCATTTTCTAAATCAGCCGCTACTCTTGGTCAAAACATTGGTAGGCTGGCAAAAAGAGCCGCTTTAACTATTCCTTTATGGTTAGCTATGCGTGGAGCTATGACAGGTGTTATTAGTGGAATCAAAGGTGGGTTTAAGGGTATTGTTGATTTTGATAGATCATTGCAGAAATTAAAAAAGAATCTTCAGGGAACTCCACAACAAATTAAAAAGAGCTTCGATCAAGCTAAATCAAGTATCACAGAATTTTCATTAGCAAGTGGACAAAGTACAGAGGCGATTACGAATGCTGTTCAAAAATTTACGACTGTAGGATTTGATATCGAAACCGCTATGAGTGCTGGAATTAATGCTACTAAATTATCTATTATGCTTTTTGGTGATGCAGAAGAAACAGCTAAGGCGTTTGCTAGAACAATGAATGTTTTTATAGACGATACATATACAGCAGAAGAGGCTCAAAATAAATTAGCAGGAATGATGGCATTAACCTCTGAATTGTGGGAAACTAATGCGTTTGAGATAGACGAGTTATCATCAGGTATGGTTAAGTTTGCTGGTGTTGCCAAAGCTATGGGATTATCATCTGAACAGTTATTGGTAACAATGGCGGCTTTAAGTTCACAGGGTCTAGACCCTAAGAGAGTTAATCTTATGAGAACTGCGTTTCTTAAATTGTCTACACAAGCCAAGAAAGCCGCTAATATATTTGGAATTGATTTTAATCCTGAATTAGATACTTCCTTTACACTTATGCGTAAGGTAATTGGTGCATTAGCAAATATGAAAGATGCAACAGGAAAGATATCTTTTGAAGGTATTGAGGTAATGAGAGATATATTCCAAGTACGAGGCACAGAAGTTATAGCCGATTGGGTTGCAGGATTTCAAGAAGTGGATGCACAGATGAATAAGTATTTAGATAAAAAACCTGACCTTGAAGCTTTTAACAAAGA
>Ga0307928_10001361_pt1 | contig 18441 bp, 31 predicted proteins | sample AceLakmetagen232_FD_201815 | JGI IMG/M metagenome (GOLD analysis project Ga0307928, IMG submission 201815) | Saline water microbial communities from Ace Lake, Antarctica - #232 | ecosystem: Environmental > Aquatic > Non-marine Saline and Alkaline > Saline | place: Antarctica: Ace Lake... | reverse complement strand
GACATTGTTCAATTTACGAAATATTTAAAAGAAGTTAATCCACTATATTTTGAAAATAATAAAAATAGACATTTTCGTTTAGTGCTAAACAATTATAGGAATATGTGGAGATGTGAATATATTGATGATAATGGTACTTTTAATCTTAGTGAAAAAAATTTTAAGCATATATGTGTGTCAATATTTGATGACTTTGCATACTATTGTATAGATAATGCAGTTAAATATATTAAACGGCCCATAACGGAGTTGGTATTAAAGTGAAAGTTGGAGACAGGGTTAGGATAGATTTAAGTCGTAGTGGATTACTCCCAACGGACAACATATTTAAAAAATGGCATGCTGCTGAAGGTTGTATAAAAAGAGTGAATACTCACAGTACATATGGATATTACGTTGGTAATATATCGTTTAGCCAAGCTGAACTAACATTAATTAATGCGACACTTTTTGACGATTTTGCAGATTTCTGGTTATCATCAGTTTTAAATAAATTGAAGCAACCATTAAAGGGGTTGGTATTACATGGGTAAAACATTCGTAATTGGAGACATACATGGTAGACTAGCAGCCTTATTAGAAGTATTAATAGCATCAAAGTTCGATTACCTCGACGACGATTTAATAGTTCTTGGAGACGTGGTCGATGGTGGACCTAATACTAAAGGGGTGGTCGAGGAACTATTAAAGATAAATCATTTACATTTTATAATTGGAAATCACGATAAATGGTTTATACAACATATGAGTAGGGGATTTGATGAACCGATGTGGATTAATCAAGGGGGAGCGGCGACACTAATATCGTATGGAGCCGACATAATGCTTGGACAACATATCATGGATGAACCATTAATATATGATGTTGATAATATGACTATACCAGTGACGCACCAAGACTTCTTTAATCGTGGCATGTATTACTACATATATGGTAAGAAGATATTTGTGCATGGTGGATTCGACGTCACCAAGAATATATATAATCAAGATAATCACACATTAACGTGGGACCGAACGATAATAAAGGTCGCTAAGGAGAAAAAAATACCACAGTATGACGAGGTATTCATTGGACATACAACAACTGAGAGGCATGGCTCATACCCAATTAAATATAATAATTTATATATGATGGATTGTGGGGCTGGATGTGCTGGTCGACTATGTATAATGAATGTTGAGACGAAGCAGTTTTGGCTCAGCGCATACCAGAAGCCATATATTTTATAATCAGCTTAACTTAGGTTTCGCAGGAAAGTACCATACAGCGACCGTTAAGGTTCCTTATGCGAAATAACCATAGAAACTGAAAACGGTAGGATTGCACGCCGTTAAGTGACGAAAAAGTTACGAGAAAGTCGTAATACGGATAACCACATGAGTCTGCATGCAGCAGTGGAGGCGCCGGGATGGCGCTGCGTATTTATCCTCCATATATAGAAAAATGATAACGACAAAGACATTTTAGTAATAGCATACTTTGTATTTATATTAATGTGGGCTCTCATGGGCTTTTTTATACGTCTTCGTGAAGATACCGACATAATAGAACGTGTTGTTTATACATTATCATTACGATACAGGCAACTAAAATGTGCATACTATTTATTACTAACAACGTATTTAAAGCATCCACTAAAGAGGTTAAAATTAAAATGATAAATATATTACGAAAAAACAATTCACATTGGAATGATGAACGAATTATTGACGTGCACAACGGCTTCGTAAACTATGGATATACCCGCGTTGGCAGTCCATTTTTTACAGTTAATGACCCGACGTGGCGTTGCACATTTATTCACCCGCTGAATAAATGCCTAACTCGGGTAACGATAAATTTAAAGAAGGAGGATTAACATGGTAATATACGTAATATACACAGACAACCCAGCATTAGACTGTACGTCACATAAAATAATGGCATCATTTGCCGTATCATATACAGATTTAACATCAGACTATTATCAGATGCGTTCAATAATTCACGTCGAGCATGGAGACCTGCTCATGTTTAAATTAATATCTGACGAGCAATTACAGATACTTAATTTTAACGCAACTTTCACTAACGGGCTCAATCGTGGCCTACCCTTAGAGAGTGAGGAGGAAGAAGAATGAAACTCGCTATCAGCTTCACATCAAAGGAAAACTTTGGAGACATCTTAGGAATAATTGATAGATACTTTCACGCATATCAAGAACTGTCCATGGGGGTATTCACTGCTGAATATGTAGTAGCAGCTGAGTCAGACATACAACTATTAAATTTCGTTCACGATGTTAAAAAGTATACAAATATATTTACAATATGGAGGAGGAGTGTTGAATGACTTATGTAGCTAAGGGTTCCATTGTTGAAATACAGCAGGAGATTGCTCACGATATAGAGGGTGACTTTGATGAATATGCTGATACATTATTTATATATAGGCACACCCCCATTTATAGATGCATATCTGTTGAAGAAAATTACGAAATAATTATTTTTTATTTATGTGGCGTTGTGTCGGGTAAAAGATGTGAAATTGAAATACTAAATTATAATTATCCAGACACACGAATAAAGACTAGTGAGATACTTAAAAAAGTATTCACAAATATAAAAGCCTACAATAAATATATAGCACGGATACAATTAAAAATACACGGGCTTAAAAAGAATTTAAAAAAATTAATACTCAAATAATCATGCTCAATCTATCACAGATATGAGGTGCAGGACGGAGGATTTCGTTCCTGCTTGTGTTGTGGTTGCATTAATAAAAGGTGTCTAGTAGGTGCTAATAAATTAATGCGTGAAACAGACCCCTGGATTCCACAATGCACCTTTTTTTTCTATATGAGGTGAATGAAGAAAAATGATAATATTAGTTCCACAAAGTGGACCAAACAGCATAAATAAGAAATATGGAAAGTGGCTATATTCATTGGGGTTGACACCATTAATGTTGCCATATACAGAAGAGAAGCAGTACATTGAATCTATAGAGCGTGCGTGTAGCCTCGTCGATGGAATATTATTACCAGGTGGTATAGATGTTCATCCAGAATTATATAATGAAGAAATTTATGGGGCACTCAAGTGTGACATGGAATTTGATTTATGGCAGATGGCAATAATTACGACTGCTATAAAATTAAAGAAACCCATTTATGGAATATGTCGTGGCTTACAACTACTATATGTATATTTTAATGGTATCCTAGTACAGGAATTTGATAAAGAATATATAGAGCATGACCAGACTAGAAACTTAATAAAGAGGACACAGTCTTTCCATAAGGTGACGATTAAAGGATTTAAGAAGGAATATTTTGTAAACTCAATGCACCATCAAGGGATTGACTCCACTGAAGACTTTTTAAAATGTTTCAACATTACAGTCAAATCCGTAAGTGATAACGCAGTAGAAGGCATCGAACATAAGATACATAAAATTAGTGCGGTACAATTTCACCCAGAAGAACTTAACCGTCCAGAGTGGAATAATCATATTTTAGAATTCTTTAAGGGGGTATAAACGATGATAATTATTATAAATAAGAAGCATGTGGCACGACATTGTCAGCCAATATATACAAATGAAGATGGCAATATGTTCTTTTCATTTATAAATTATTATAGTGATTCACGTGTCGTAGTGGGTAATACATTTTGCTATAATGGGCAGGATATTCACGTATTGCGAAAGAGTACGTCAAGCGCAAAGGAGTTCATCATTAAGGATAAGCATATTAAACGTATTATTACGAAGAGAGAATTTAAGAAGATATTTAACAAATATTTATTGAGGCAAATAAAACGTATATCAAAGCCAATGGATAAACTGAACAATTTAATAGACGAGGTTAACGATGACAGTTGTGCAACATGAGTGGGACATAGAGGGTACTTTTAATATTAGTAAGATTAAAAGGATATTAAGAGAGAACGCAAGTTTATTATTTGTGTATGGGACATTGAAGCGTACGTCTTTCAGACCGAACCCGTTCCATTATTATTTATACAATGAACAGCTGGTAAACAAGTCGCTGAAGATAGACGCCTGCCTATTGGATGCCAAGAGTTATCCAATATGTTCTGTAGATAATAGTGTAGGTAAGAAAATATATGGAGAAGTTTATGACATTACTAATCCAAAGACACTCCAACTCATAATACAAGTAGAGAAGGGAGCAGGCATCTATTCACTATATTTATGTCATAAGGCTGGCTATAACTTTTTAATATTTGCATTAAGCTCAAAATTTATTCCATTCAAATTTTATAAAAATTACCCATTCATTGACAGCGGAATGTGGTAAACAACGAGGTGATATAAGTTGTCTGAAACAAAAACAAAACCAAAAAAACAAAGAAAAACTATAACAATTGGAAGCGACCCTGAGTTTATTTTCGTACAGGGTAATGAGAAGCACAGTGCAGCAGATGTATTTAGAACCAAAGGAATCGAAGGCTCTTCATCATCATCTGTTGAAATAGGTGTAGACGGATGTTCGTCAACTGGCGAACTTCGACCAAAGTATGCAACAACGCCAAAGAAACATTTTGAAAACATTAAAAAACTTATAGAGAAGTTGACCACTATAAGTGGTAATGATTTTAAAGTGTTCAGTGGAAATTACCCACATTGTACATCATTAGGTGGACATATACATTTCGGTAATTTCAGCAGAACGAAATATATGGATAGAATGGTGGCAGCACTTGATATATTCTTATCATTACCATTGTTAATGATAGAGGAGACTGATAGTGCAAAGATGAGAAGGAAATCATCATATGGTAAATTAAGCGACGCTAGAAGACAGGAGTGGGGAGTTGAATATAGGTCACCAGCGAGTTGGCTAACAACACCACAAATAACAGAATCTGTCTTATGTCTATCATATGTTATTGTGGACCACGTAATAAACAATGATAACTTTACACCGAATAAATACTTATTGACATATATAAAGAATGCAGATGCTTTCAATAAGGCTAAGAAGGATGTAATAGAGAAGTTTATCGTGTATATTTATGAAGAAGTAACGAAGATGGACCTGTTCAGTACATATAAAGATGAAATTAATGTACTATTTAACATGGTATTGAAGCATGAAGAGTGGGACACTAAGGAAGATATATTGAAAGCATGGGGTTTCAAAAACGAGACATCAAATAAAACGGCACTGTTTTTCTCACGAGATAAGGGGCTAAAACTAAGTTGTGATGGTGTTAAGCTAGATGATACATTAGAAACAAATTTGCAACTATATATCTATGGTATTAAACAAGAGCGTGGTGACGATGTCATTGTTGCATCAAATAAATACCTACAGCACACTTTGCAAACAATTTTGAAAAAGAAGCATATGAATGGTATACAAGTTGAAGTATCCACACTTGGTGGTAAGGCATCATCATATGTAAGTTCAATTGGCTTCCCATTGGTAATGAGACAGAAAAAAGATACAGTGAAGGACATCGTTCAAGGAGTTATCAGAACCTATGAATATGATGTGACTATTTAAGGAGAATGAAATGTGCGGAATATTTGGAATAGTAAAATTAAAGGGGTATGATGCCGCTAATGATGAGCGGCTTTGGCAGACCTTTAACAACCTAGCAGTTGAGACAGAAACTAGAGGGCGTGACGCTACAGGTGTAGCATGCGTCGTTAATAAAAAACTGCATGTCGTTAAATCGGATATCAAGGCTTCAGAATTTGTTGACACTAAGGAGTTTAAAAAGTTTAAGACCCTATTCAATAAATCAAGAATCATCATCGGACATACTCGACAACAGACACAAGGAACAGAGACTGACAATAAAAATAATCATCCAGTATATTCTAAAAAATCTGGAATAGCTATTACACATAATGGGATGATTAGAAATTATGACGAGATTCAAAAGAAAGAGAAATTTAAATATGATGGTAAGGTTGACTCGGAAGCAATCTTAAAATTATATGAGAAATATAAAAGTGTTGATGACATATTTAAACGATTGGAGGGGTCATTTGCAGTAGCACTAATTGATGAGAAGGACCCACGGAAGTTGACATTATTTAAACATTCAAATCCAATAGAACTAATATATGTTGAGGACTTAAATATTATAATGTATGCATCACTTGAACAATGTATGATTGACTCTTTAACTGAATATAAATTTGGTATATTTAAGAAGGACTTTCCGACATATTATAGTGCAACGATGGATAATGATACGCACCTCGTAATAGATGCTAATGATTATCAAGAATTGATACCGAGATATGTAAAGGTTGAGTTCGACAAAAGTTATGAAAAGGTCTATGGATATACCACTTGGAATAATAAGTCAAAGGCAATATCATCATATAGTCCACATGAACCTAAGAATAAAACATTCTTTACTGTAAAAAACGATGATGCTGAAAAATCAAAAATCTTTGGACCTATAAGTATGAGTGAAGGTAAGGTATATTTTAGTATACATTATGTACTCTTTGATGCACTTCAAAATAAAGCAAGTGAGTGGCAGAATCTATTTGAAGGACTTGAGATGGCATTCGTCGATGATAAGATTGATATAACGATGAAGCCAAATGCAAAGATAAAGAAAGGCGGTAAGAAGTTAGCCAAGGCTATAAATAAGTGGACAAATTCAAATACAGAAGTATTTCAAAATGCAGTTAATGCATTTGAAAAAGATTCATATGATGGTGGTACTGTTGAGACGTGTGGATACCCAACAGAAAATGATGACATAGATGAGGAGCCAGTAAATACACTTGCTTATTAAACAAAAAAATGACAGATAAAATAATATTGTGGAAAGACGGTAAGACCCGTGCGACTGGGCAACTATTAGCTCAAAGTTTAGATTTGCGAACAAGTGTACGTGAATCAAAAAGGAATGACTATAAGCTTATTAGGTGGGGATGTACCGATGCCGTACGTTTTGCACCAAGTGAGTGTTTAAATAGTAAAGAGGCACTCGTAAATAGTATTAATAAAAAGAAGGCATTAGTATTAATGAAAGATGTAGGTATATTAACACCGACTATGTTTACTGATAAAACTGCAATTAACACGTTTCCAGTAGTTGGACGTACGACACATCATCAAAGCGGTACAGGCTTTAAATTTATTTCAAGTCGTTCAGAACTTGCATCATGTGGAACCTTTGACTATTACTTACAATTCATTCAAGTTAAGAATGAATATAGGGTGCACATTTTTAAAGATGGGGTATTAGCAATATCACGTAAGCGTGAGAGCACTGATTACACTGGTGAACGGAACTACATATGTAGAAACTTAGATGGTGGGTGGTATTATTCATTATGTGAGACTGGACAAGTTGCACAAGATATAAAGGACGCATCGATTGCGGCAGTGACTGCACTTGGATTAGACTTTGGAGCAGTTGATATTGCACGTAGTGAGGATGGTAAATTGTATATCTTTGAAGTGAACTCAGCGCCTGGACTTGACCCTAACGGAACTATTAAGGACAAATATGTTGAAGCCTTCAACGCGTGGTTAACTGGTACTAGTACAACGAATACACCACTGTTTGACCAGATTAAAGCTAAGCCACTTGCTGAACAGCACAGTCTATTACAAATATTATTAAAACACTTATTACATTAATGACGGAGGAAAAACATGACACAGATAAAGAAGATGAAAAAAGAAATAAAGGAAAAGGATGGTGCCTATTATTTGACGTGTGAAAATTGTGGAGAAGGGTTAGAACTTAAACCTCTGGGTTTTCCATATTCATATACAACCGAAAACTATTTAAATGACGAAAAGATATTAACTATTGGAGAGATTGTTGCCATCTCATCAGATTGTCATAACTTTTTGGTAACTTGCACAAACTGTGCATATTGTAGAAACGTTAAAGATAATTATGAGATGTCATTTTTTGTAGAGAAAATAAAGGGTGATAGCGATGCCTAGTTTATCAATGGATGATATGGAATGTAGGCAACCTAAGCATACAAAAAGTACATTAGATAAAGATATTACAAGATTAAAGCGTGAAAATAAACGCCTAGTTAGAAAGATTACGCGAAACAATAAGCAGTTAGCTGAGTTTGTATTATTTAAAAGTGAACATACAACACGACCTATACGTTCACGTCGTCGTGAGAGGGTTCATACCCCTATTGAAATGCCAATAGAACCGGAATTAACTGAATGGCATTATAACCAACGAGTTGAACCAGCAGTAGATGCATCATCCCAACACCCAATATTAGACACACCATCTAATAGATGCGAAGATGAAGACGCACCATCTTTATGTGATTTCACAGCAGAAGACTCAACAGAAAATACGGAACCATCAGCAGAACGTATGAGAGAACGTACAGCTGCACAGGTAACCTCATTATATAATGAGTTAATTGCACGTCGTTAAATAGTTATTGTGTTATTGAAAGTCAATAATACTCCAATGGACTACAACGAAAAGACGCTGATATATGATATTGAAACTGACGGTAGAGACCCAGCGACAGCCACCCCTATAATGGTTGGCTGGTTCTCGTCTGTCACTGGCTTCAACCTCACATGGCGACCTATGGACTTTGCCTATCAATTGGCAACACACGATATCATCGTCGGTTACAACAATAAGAACTTCGATGATAAAATTATGGAGCGTCACTGTGGACTAAACTATAGAGGGAAGACCAATATAGATTTATGGGAAATCCTCGCACCCGCCAATAGAGGAGGCAAGGCACGTACTAACATTATAGCCGAACTCTCCCTAAACAATTTAACGGACAACCGTATAAGTAATTTTAAATTGGAAAAGGTAATCGAGCTCCTCAAGAGAATGTTCCCATCCCACTTCTCATCGTATAAAGTGACTAACTTTGATTATAATATATTTAAGAAGTCAGTAATAACGCCTGAAGAAAAAGCAGACGCAGAACGATATTTATTTCAAGATATACTTATTACTAAAGAATTATATTTATTCCTCGAATACTATTTTAAAGGATTTCGAGATTACATGACCCCGTACCAGAATACTAAGAAATTATATTTAACAGCATCAGTGGCATCATACGCATATAAGCTCGTCTGTAATAAATTAAATCTACAAGAGACATACTCGGATATTAAGGGACCAAAGTTTATAGGTGGTAAAGTCATTGAACCTAAAAAAGAACATTATAGTGGAGATGGATATTGTATAGATTTTGCATCTCAGCACCCAAATCATCAACGGTGTGGTAATACATATACACCTATAGAAAAATGTAGACATAAAGTTGACGGACGTTGTCCAAACCCGTGGAAAGGTGGAAAGGTTTTTAAACTTACTGGCACATATTGTGGATGTGAACAAGGTCCAACTGAAAAATTAATAACACAGTTATATTTATTACGAAAGCATTATAAAAGAATTCATGACCCCAGGCAATATACTATTAAAATTGTCATTAATGCCTTATATGGTGTAAGTTCCAGTCCAACATTTGTGGCAACATATAATACAACTACTGGTCCAGATACCACGGCCATGAGTCGACAATCTTTGAGATATATGCAAAAATGGTTTGAAAAATATGGTTATGAGGTATTCTATGGTGATTCTGTTGCAGGAGAAAGTATAATAAAATCTTCAATATTTCCAAATGGAATTTCTATTGAACAATATTATAATTTAATGAATAAACAATGGGTTTCACTAATTGATACATTTAAAAAAGAATATATTTTTATAAATGATAATATATTATCGTCTGATAAATATGGTAATGCTAGTTTTAAAAAAAGTACATATATTATGCGTCATAAAGTATTAAAGCAAATGTATAGAATTTTTGCTACAAATACTGAATATATAGATGTTACTGCAGACCACTCGATAATGGTACGTACTGATAATAGTATAAAAGAAATTAAACCGACAAATTTAAACGTTGGTGATAAGTTACTATTTTATGGTGGAAATAAAATACATAATTTTAATCGTATTTCTGATATTGATTCATGGCTATATGGTATGTGGATTGGTGATGGTTCGTATTCTAAAGATAATTATATTCAAATATCTTCTAATGATTTTGAAGTAGAAGATAAAATTAAAGAATATTGTTTAAAATATAAGTGTAATTATAGTATAGCTAAAAACAGTTATGATTATAAAATAGCTAATACTAAACAGACACGATACATGATGTCTTTGGGATATATTGGAACATCAGTTACAAAAAAAATACCAAACTATGTTATGAATGGGAATTTAAATATTAAGGCGAACTTTTTAAATGGATATTTTTGTGCAGATGGAACAGTATTAAAAAATGGATATATACGATTAACATCTATAAATCATAAATTAGTATTACAAGTGCAAACACTGTTACAAGAATTTGGGATAACATCAAAAATAATTAAAGAAAATAACCCCAATTCTTATAAAGGTAAAATATCAAATACATATAGTCATCATTTAATTATATCAAAATTTGATAATAAAACATTTAAAGATAATATTGGATTTGATATAAAAAGAAAACACAATAAAATTACATTCAATAAAAGGAAAGATTTAAAATTTGGTTCATTTAGAGAATCCAGAATAATGAATATAGTTAAACTTCCAAAAAAAGAATGTTATGTATATGATTTAAATGTTCCAACTACGAAAACCTTTATTGCAAATAATATTTTAGTCCATAATACAGATTCACTATTCTTGCTTGACCCATTTAAGGACCTAACTAAATTACAAACGATTACTACTAAAGGAGTACAACATATAAAAGATGCATTACCATTTGCAGATAAATATTATGATATGGAAATTGAATATGCATTTTCAGATATATATTTTATACTTACTAAAGATAGTGGTGTAGGTCAATGTAAGAAATTTGCTAAGAAGAATTATATTATATTTAAGAATGATAAGACTGACCCGATACTATTTCACGGTCTCCCAATTATTAAAAATACGACATCACCATTGGCGAAGCTCGTCCTAGAAAAATATCTATTGAGTGAGATGCTTGCAGGTAAAAAGATTTCATTTCGTAAAGAGGTCATTGATAAAATGGTTGAGTTAGAGATTCGGAATAATCCCGACTTACTTGCCATTGAATACAACGTTGATGAGCCAAAGAATTATAAATCGACTACATCATTACAATATCAAATAGCAAAGAAGTTAGGCCCGGGTCGACATAAGCTTATCAAATCATTTAAAGGCGACATTGGTGTTAACCAAAAATATATTAGGCTAGAGGATGCTAAGAATCTAAGATACACCGACTATAACTTATTCGGTGTATACTCGGCATTGATGCCATTCATATTACCAAAAGACACCCAAATAGAATTGGGTGGTTGGTTTAAAAAATAGGAGATGAAAACGAAATGACAAATAAAAACCCAGAACTTAAATGCAAACAAAGAATAAGACTAGTTAGAAGTAGCAACGGTCTTCAACAATATGAAGGAAAAATGTGTACTGTTAAAACAGTAGGCAATTCAAAAACGTCAGCGAATATATTAATTGATGGTATGACTGGCACGTTTGGACTATATCAAAGTAATGATACGTGGGTACTTGCATCAAGAAAAGATATGGCAGAATATTTAGAAGAAAAAAATGACGAACTTAAAAAAGAAGTTTACGTCAATGAAAAGGAAATAACACTATTGCGAAAGTATGAATCCGAAGAAGAAGAGTTTGCAGATAAAATTGCACAACTGTTAAAGAACCCAACAAAGGAATCTATACAGAAAGTATTGAAGACAATGAAGAAAAGTGACTACTTATAAAGTAGCCACTTTATTTAGGTGAACAACGTGACACATAAATATCCAAACGGAACAGTATTAATACCAATTGTAGATTATAACGGTGTTAATGATGACGGTAATATATGTAAAGGGAAGCCTATGACAGTTATGCATTCTTCACTTGAACGTGGTACTTATTATTTTAAAGGATGTGCGGATGTAGGATGGGTTCCGTATTTTATTGAAGACCCTGAGCGATTTAGACCTGCAGCAAACTATGATGCTTATAATAAAAAAATAAAGAATGGTATTAAATTAATACAACGTCCATTACAAAAATTAAGATTAAAGAGATAATTAAATGCATAAACGAAAATATAAAAGCGGAACAAAATTAATATCGATGTACCCGAATTTTTCACCTGATTGTGGAGTAAGTGGTGTGCATAGTGGTACCATATTAACGGTTTTATATTCAAAAGAATATCCTGGTAAATACCGTTTTAAAGGATATGGTGATGATGGGTGGAGTATAAGTTTTATTGAAGACCCTGAACGTTTTATAGATTATTTTTTACATAAAAAGAACGTACGTATGTCAAAAAACAATATAAAGAATATTGTACAACCACTTACTAAATTAAAATTAAAGAGATGATGATATGACAAACTGGTTTACAGCGGATACCCACTTTGGGCACTTTAATATTATACGTTACTGCAACCGACCATATAAGACATTAAATCAAATGAATAAGGCCATCATTCGAAATCATAATAGGTGTGTCAAGCCGACCGATACATTTTTCCACTTAGGGGACTTCTGCTTTAAGAATAGTTCGGGTGGAAAAGTAGGCGAAGGTGACATACATAATGCAGAATACTATATTAAAAAACTAAATGGACGCCCAGTCTTCATTAAGGGCAACCACGATAGCAATAATAGTTTAAAGACGCCAATAGATTCATTAATATTAAAATCTGGCGGACATGTCATAAATTGCACTCACAATCCTAAAGATTACAAACCAAATATGTTAAACTTTTGCGGACATGTCCACGATACGTGGAAATTTAAGAAAATCCGTAACACATATTTAATTAACGTAGGTGTCGACGTATGGAACTTCGCACCACAACATATAAACACAATTATACAAGAATTCGATAAGTGGAAACTTGTCACTGGTCAGAAGTGATTTTGATTCTTGCATAGAAAGGTTTATATATTAGTTTCACTATATATACTATGGGAGAGAGTGAATGTAAATGAATGAAACAAATAAAAGAAAACGATGTATGTCATATCTTCATTCATTCTCTTCACAAAATAATTAAGTAGTGAATGAAATGAACAAAGAACTAGAAAAGGCTATACATAAAGAAAAGAACGAATTCTATGAAAGGGTACAGTCCTCATTAGATGAGGGGAACTTTTACAAGATAAAGGTGGGCACCCTCCTAGGAGTGCTGAATATAAAGGATGATAATATTCTCATTAGATTAGAAACTAGTTCTTTCAAAGATGTAGCTGAAAAACTAAAAATATAGGTGAAAAAATGTACGCATTAAAACAATCTGAGATAGTGGGGACCCCTTTTGCAATTACGCAAGAGGATGCACGGGAGTCATGGCAACGCTGGACAGATGAAGAAGGAAATCGAAAAAAGTATATAGGGAGATTTAATGACGAGAAGCAGTTTGAACAGTGGGACAACAATTTAAGGCAATGGGTGAATATTGTATTTAAGAAGGCTGATGGCTGGAAAAAGACATATTCTAGAAGACTTACGTACGAGACTATAATTCATGCATCCGTATGGGATAAAGAAGCACGTGCTAATATTGAAGCAGACATTGAGGAATCATTTGTGGAATTTACCGCTGGTGTAGAGATGAAACTGCAAGTAGCGATGCAGAGTGAAGTCAAGAGAGGCTCGGACCCAACAATGGTTTATTTCATGTTAACGAAAAAATCAACTGGACCACTGCCAATGAATGTAGAATACACTGTAGCATTTGAGAAGGTTAAAGAGGGTGCCACTGAAGAAGTGGCCTCAAGTGCCCCCAAGGTAGAAGTAGCCGCTCCGGTTATAGCAGCAACAAACCCTGAAGCTGAGAAAATTACAAATTTAATTGGCGCACTAAAGATGCAAACAGCAAGCTTAGAAAAAGATAAGATTATGAATTTTAAGGCACAACTTCTAACACAGATTGAAGGAGAGCTTGCTAAACGTGGAATAAAGTCCACAACGGCAGAAGCAATATTTACGAACCATATTATGGTTAAAGGCACTTAATCAAAAAAGATTAAGTGCACCAGGGAACGTATAGCCAAGAGGTCAAAGGCACTGAAGGCGTAAACGTGACAAAGTGGGTATAACCCTTCGTGGGTTCGAATCCCACCGTTCCTAATTTTTTCATTAAATGGAGAGAAGATAAAATGAGTGAAGAACAAGAAGAAAAACAAGCACTAAAATGTATAAAACTTATTGAAAGTATCGTTCAGGGTGGTGGCTCGGCTGATGATAGAATGACTAAAATAAAATATTGGTTAGATTTAAAAAATGAACTATAAATAAAATGATATTAGAAAATAAACAAGAGGAAAAAGCATTTAAATTTATTTGTAATCTAGCATCTGCATATACAAACACGCAAGGATGCAATGATTTAAATAGCGATGATATGCTAGACTTTAAAGATTTAAAAATTATTAGGCATGATGCAAAGGGTGTAGAAGAGGAAGATGTTGCAAAATATGATTTTGATATTATTGAATGGATTACAAAAAGAAAATATTAAATTTAAATCATATATAAAAGAGGTATTAATAAAATGAAAAAAGGAGATATAGTGGAATTTAAATGTATTAGGCCACGTGATACATGCACTGGGTTTGTATTAGAAGCAAATGAAGATGGTCATAGCATGCTTGTTCATGTACCAGAATCTAACGATAATGAAAATATATTAGTTCTTTCTAAAGACGTTGTATCTGTTAATGGAAATGTTATATTAAAACTTGGTGATGATGTTGAGTTTAAATATGGCGATATGGCAAATGAAGGTAAACAGATTGGGCATGGTATATTAGTTCAGACTGACCACGATGATGAGTACTTTAAGTGTACAGTCGATTCTAGAAACTATTCATCAAACGATTTAAAAGTAACATATATTGCAGAGAATCAAATTATAAAAGTTAATGGAATTGAAGTACCTGATAAAATAAATATTAAAAAGAGTTGAAATAATATGACGATGAGTAAATTTCCAAGTTTGGATAATCAAACATTTTCAGTCGATTATAACGACCTTATAAAGGCTGGTGCTGACGTACAGTTAATTAAAGAGGTAACACGTCGTATGGCTGAGGTTATGAAAATTGAGATACTTAATAACTGCTTAGATAGAGGCCCAGTGGAGCGTGGTCTAAACATGTTAATAGAATATTTTTCAATTGACAAGACGTATACTAAAGAGGATATTTTCTATCATTTGGAGTTGTTTAAGAAGACATTGCCAATAACACCATTAAAATATGAGGACACCTAAATATGGAATACAAGCAAACAAGTATGGAATACACAATTGAAGCAATAAATGATTTACAGCAAATTTCTAACGATGCCAATCTTGGAGTTAAATGTTGGAGCCTATATCAAACCTTATATGAAGGGCATAAGAATAAATATGGTAGTAATAAGAAACATCTGAATATGCTAAATTATGAAGAAAAAATGACTGAGCGATATGATGCAGCACTTGGTTGCATCAACGAGACTATTGAAGATTTACTTGATAATCCATTTAGGGATATCAAGTATAACGGCGCATAAGTGCCACCATTCTACAGTAACAAATTTAATTTTTACACCGAAAGGTTTTTATAGCTGGAACACCTATATAGTATAGTACTAAAATGAAAAAAGAAAAGAATGAACAGATAGATTTTAAGCTCGACTTGTCGTGTATGGCCTACGTACCCACTTTAAACAGGGTACTGCAATTCTATAAACATCGAGGCCTCGTCGGGGAAGAGCGTGTCGCCTTATTGCAAACATTGTTAGCAATAAAGAAATCCCATTTCGGGTTAGAATCTTTAAGTGGGAGTGGTAAGTCCATAACTATAGACATCCTCCTTAACTATAAAAAATATGGAAAGAAGATTCTATTACCCGTTGAAGATGTATATATCATGGGAATGTCATCAAAAACGGCACAGAGTTATAAAGCTGAACGAATTAATAAGGCTAAGATAATATATGTTGAAGAACTACAGAAAGCAGGTAATTCATTAGAAGTAATAGAGATGTTGAAGAATTTAGCTGAAGGAAAGGATTCTACAAGAGACGTTAGGGACCAAGCTAATAGGGCAAATACACAGTTTAAAATTAAAGGTAATAAAGGGATAGTTTATACACTTGCTATTGAAAATCAGCATAAGAACGATGCAGAAATGAAGCGTAGGTTCACTGTACTAACTACCGATGTTTCTAAAGAACAGACACAAGCAGTAATTAGGAGAAAGTCATCTGAACGATTTGCTAAATCTCGTTTAAAAACAATGGAAACTGATGAGATGGATAATCTTAGGTCACACTTAGCTGAGTGCATCGACCTTGAAAATGTAACATTTGAAAACCCATTTGCTGAATTTATTTGTGGCTTCGTACCAACACCCGATCAAAAGGTTAGGTCATTCATTGACCATTACTTTGACGTCATTGAGGCATGTGCATTATTTCATCATAAAGAAAGAGTACGTTTTGATAGAATTACGCCAAAGAAAAGACTAGTAAAACCACATATATTTATAAACCTTGAAGATGTAATTTTAGCACACCTCTTATATAGTGACTTCTTTAATAAGGATGTTCATTCCGTTCCACCCCTAGGATTAGAACTTATTAAGATTTTTGACAGGTCTGAGAAATTTAAACCCGAAATTAAAAGTACATTAACAACGTTCACTGGTGAAACTAGGGCGAACATATGGTTCACCATTTCTGAAATACATGATATATTGAAGACGCACTTTAATATAGTATTACCACATAAAATAACAAAGGAAACATTGAACGCTTTGTATGACGCCGGGTATCTCATGCGTAGAAGTGGTACAGGTTCATCTGAATTTGCTCAAGCTGATAAAATTCCAGACTTTAACAATGCTATTAACTGGAAGGAGTGTACTAAGCACGGCATTGAACAAATGAAAAAACATTATCCAAAATACTATGATGAATGGATGAGTTCAAACCTTAATAAAGATTATGTTTATACCAACCCATTTACGGGGAAGCAGATGAAATTGGAGGAAATCGAGCACATTAGGTCAGCCTCGGTTAAGGATAAAATGTCAACAAATGATAAATTGGAAGCTGAGATTGTGGACTTCATTAAAAAGGAGACGCCAACATATACAGCATTAGTTACTAAATACCCAACGGAAATATTAAATTGGATGGTATCGAAAGATAACCCTAGTATACAGTTTAGTGAGTCTGGTGACGTGGAGTTGTGTTAAGATGTGGATGTCATATGAAGAAACGAAAAGAACACCCGTTAATAGTTGGAGTACTGATACTACGTCCACTATAACATGCGGTTCGAGCAGACAAACATTTAAAGTTTCAAAAAAAGATTGGAAAGACTATTTACTATATGATACTGCTGAGCGTAACTTAGAAAAACGTGCACAATCAAGAACGAGTATAGAAGCTAAGAAGCTTGAACGACCACTATATATGTTGGAGTTGCAGTAAGATGCCAAGTATACAAGACATATGTGCGATTGTTAAAGGTGACGAGTGTGCATATAGTCCAGGTTTAGATATATTTTTACATCAAGGTGATACGATATTGCTTCATTATGCTACTGCCAATGATTGGATAACTGTGTCACCCAGTGCTGACGACTATAGGTGTAATAAATTATTATCAAAAAAAGCAATAAATGAATTAAACAAATTAAATAATAGGAACACAAAGATGCATAAAGAAGCACATAAACTTGAGCGACCGATGCACAGATTGAAATTGAAATAAGGAGATGAATAATATGACAAAAATGAAAACATTATTAAGTAAAGCAAAGAAGGATTTAAATAAAGAAAAAGAAATTAATGCATTGGCAATAATAAAGGGTAGCTTAAAGAGAGTTAAAAGTTGTGAGAAGACACTAAAGATGCTTAAAGGAGGACATGCTATATTAATGGAAACAAACATCGACGACCTTGAATTAGACGAATACGAATATTAAAACGATGAGCACTAACGACGCTACCAATCTTATAGTGGATATGGGTATAGGAGATGAATTTAAAAGAATAACTGCGAAAGAATGCTATTTAAAAGATTTTACAATAAATACAAACGTAGATGTTGAACCCGCTTTTAGCAGTCGAGGTATGCAATTTGCTAGAGCGCCACCACCTATAGAAATAGATATGTCATTTATAATGGCACCTACAGATTTAAACAATAACCCATTATTAGGCATGCTATATGGAAAATATGTACCACCCACAATTAAAAATAAACGGGTAAAAGATTGCACAGTGAACGAACTATTATTTGCAGCGAGACAGAAGATACTGCATTCCAAATAAATTTGGAATGATACACGAAATATAGGATATAAACAATGAACAAAATTAAACCATACCTAGAAGA
>Ga0307928_10001360_pt1 | contig 18441 bp, 24 predicted proteins | sample AceLakmetagen232_FD_201815 | JGI IMG/M metagenome (GOLD analysis project Ga0307928, IMG submission 201815) | Saline water microbial communities from Ace Lake, Antarctica - #232 | ecosystem: Environmental > Aquatic > Non-marine Saline and Alkaline > Saline | place: Antarctica: Ace Lake... | reverse complement strand
TTTACAATAGCAAAGATAGGAATTAATATAGGAAATAATATAGCTATTATACCAGCTAATGCTTTATGATTCATTATCCAATTCCATATACTATCCCAGTTTGTCCAAAGTTTATAAATTCCAAATATTAATGCTGCAACAACTAAAACTATTCCTGTTATAGTTAATATAATTGGATTTGCTGATAAAACATTGAAAGCAGTTACTAATGCCCATACAGCAGCAGTTACAGCAATCACACCTACTGTAATTCCAGCAAAAATAATAATATTTTCTTGAGCAGAAGGACTTAATTTTGTAAACCATCCAAATAAAGTATTAAACACTGGTAATAATCCATTAGCCATTGATGTTGTAACTGCAGAAATAGTATTTTTAAATAATGTCATTTGTGCTGCTGAAGATTTTAATTGTTCTTCATATGCCATTTGGGAAGCAGTTCCTTTTCCCACATCAACACCTATTTCAGATAACTTTTCTTTAAAGGTTACAAATTGTGACCCTGTCAATGCAGCCATTGTTTTTACTCCTTCAATAGAACCAAATAATTCAGCCATAACAACTGCATCATCTCCTACTGTTTTATGTATATCTTCTAATACACTGGCAAAACCTTCTGTTTCTATTTTTGCCATTATAGAAGATGCTACCTGTTCTTGCTGAACCTTTATTAAATCACTTTGATTTTTTGCTGCTATATTTACTTCTTTATTTAATAATTTTTGAACTTTTTGCTGGTCTTCTGATTTCATAGCTAATTCTTCTTTAGCAATACTTAATGTTTCTATCTTTTCTTGTAATGAATCAACTCTGCTTAATTCTTCTTCTGTTAAATCTCTGTCTTGTTTATTTGCTTTTAATCTTATTTTTGAAATTTGTAATCTCATTTCTCTTTGTTCTCTTCCCATTCCTAACATTTCATCTGTAAATCCTTGTAAAGTTGCTGTTGTTTTATCATATTCACCTTGTAATTTAATTAATTCAGAACTTTGCTGGTTTAACTCATTAGTTACAGGAGGAGTAACAATACCTAATTCAACAAATAAAGCTGCTGCATCAGCTGTAGGTTTTAATAAATTTGAAAGTGCAGCTTTTAATCCTGTTGCAACTTCAGCTGCTGAACCAGTAACTCCTGTTAAAGTTGCCATAATTGCTGCTAATTCTATTTCTTTTACTCCAGCTAAAGCTGCTGTAGATGCAACTCTTGGAATTGCAGAAGCTAACTCATCAAAAGTAGTTTGACCTAGTTCATTCATTTTAAATAATAAATCAGAAGCATAAGTTATATCATCTAAATCTCTTCCATAAGCTTTCAAAATAGCAGTTGTTCCATCAATTGTAGTTTTTAATGTAGTTTGTCCTGCTACAGCTGTCTGTGCTGCTTGAGCTGTAAATTCTAATTGATTTCCCATTTCAACACCAGCAGATGCTGCAAAATACATACCTTCTGCCATTTGACTTGCACTAACTGGAATAATTTTTGTCAAATTTAAAACATCTAATTTCATTTGCTGAAATTCTTTTTCAGATGCTCTTACTATTGTATTAACATTTCTCATAGAAGCATCAAATTCAACAGCAGATTTAACAGCAGAACCTAATGCAGCAACTGCTCCTATTCCTATTGCTGCAAATGCTATTTTAGCAGTTGAAGACATTCCACTGATTGATGCTTGAGCTTTACCCATACCACTTATTAATCCTGTAGCATCTGCTTTCAAACTTACCCACATACTACCTAAATTAACTGCCAAATCATTTCACCTCTCGTTTAAGCAATACACTAAATCTTTTATTACCAATTTTTAACTTTCTTGAATCTTCACCAATAGATATTGCTTCCCATCCTTCCTGTCCTAATTTATTTAGTTCTTCTATTACAAGTTCCAAAAATTTATATTCGTATTTTTTCATCTTTTTACCCTTGATTGCATCTTTGCTCTTGATTCACGTTCTTTTTCAACTAATTCTCCACCTCTAAATAAATCCTTTATTTCAATCCATGTCAGCTTTGGGATATTAAAATAATTATATCCTTGCTCATGTAATATATATATTACACGAGCCTTTGCTTCTTTTTCATCAAGAGGTGTTAAAGTTGGGGGTTTACATTCATCTCTTTCAAAGTTTCAGTAACCAAACGTTTGAACATAGTTTCAACTTCTTCTCGTTCAAAACCACTTGCTATCATTATAGCTTTTGTCAATTCTACTGTTTCTTTTGGTTTTAAAAACTTAATATCTTTTTCATCAAATTTAGGGTTTATTATGTGATTTAATATTAAATCTTTATCCTGTTGAATTTGATTTTTTTCTGATTCTTCTTTATTTGTTTTCGTTAATTTTTTATTTACCAATGCTTTATTCCTCATCTCATCAATTTCTCCTTTAGTCATTGGTATTATACTTACCTTTGCTGTTACTTTTTTAATTTTTATTTCAATATCAACAGGTAAAAGCTCTTCTTTGTCATTCCTTTCATGAACAAAAACATTTTTTTCAAAATATTCTTCATTGTTTGTCATATATATCCACCTCTCCTAATGGTTTATCGTCTTTTGGTATTCTCTTTTCACAATCTTTTGCAATTTCTCTTATTGCTTCTTTACGTTCTCTTAATTGGTCAAGTTGTCCTTGAATCTTTCTTATCTCTGTATTAAGCTGTGCTTCTTGGGTAGCTAAACTTACCCAATGGTTATATACTTCTTGGTTTGTTAAGTTTTTTTCATCGTGTTGAATTAACTTAACCATCTTATCGTTTTCTCTCTTGAAAACTTCTTCCATTTTTTTCACTCTCCGTTTTTGTTTATTATTTAATAAATAAAAAAAATAAAAAAATTTATGATGCTTGAGTATCCCAATCAGTTGGACCAGCATCATGATTCATAGTCACAATATCAGCTGCTACATATCTTGCTGTAAAAGGTAATGTTATTTCTGTAGCTTTTTCAAAGTCAACTTCTTCAGGTAATTCACCCAAAACCAAATCATATATCTCATAAGTTATATAACTTGTTGCTGTTGCTGAAGCTATTTTAACATCAAGATGTCCTAACTCAATAGTGTTGTCTGGTGTTGTCTGTGCTGCTGTTGCTGAAAATACTATCTCTGCCCATTTCTGTCCTGCTGTTATTTTTTTATACCAAGTCATACTACCTGATACATCTCTTTTCCCTGTTATGTAAGCTGACACTTCTCTATCTTGTCCTGTTGAACTTAAATCATTAACCATTTCCATATTGTTATTAATTGTAAATTCAACTGCTGTACAACCTGTATGAGCTGTTGCTGATTCGTCTTCTCCTGTCCATGTAATCTGTACTCCTGACCAATCTAATGGTTTATTAGTTGATTGTGTTCCTGTTCCTAAAAAACCATTACTTGTATCAACATCTTTGCCTACCATGTCCCAAGTCCAAGTACATTTTTCTCCTCTTGCTGCCTTAAATGTTTGACTATTTACATACATTCCTGTCAGTGTTCTTACTCTTGTTGAATTTGTTCCATTCTTGTTCCATCCAAATTCTAAACTAAATGGTAACAAACTATATGAACCATAAGCACTATCACCAGGATATGTTCCTGCTGTTTCAGGTATTGCCCATGTTCCAGGATTTGTTCCTGATACAGCTGTGTTAAACTTATCAAGAGGTAACTTAATCATAAATTGTTCGACTGCTGTTGTTGATGATAAATCATCAGCCATCCAAAATTCCATTGATGCTGTTACTTCCTTTAATCCTTTCACTTCTGTAGTAGGTCCTCTTCTGTAACTTCCTCCAGGTCCATAAATCCTTTCAACGTTCTCATTTAAGTTCCAACTAAAACTTCTTATATATGCGGGTTGGTAATACTGAGAAGCTGTTGTTGAAGCAGTTCCATATGTACCCTCAATAGACCAATATATTTTAGTTTCCCATCCATAATAAAATCCTACATCTGCCATTTTAATTCACCTCCTCTTCTATATCTTTTTTTCTTCTAATTTTTATTTCCTTCTTTACACTCTCTTCCAAAACTTCAAAACTTTTATTGTCAAGTTTATCTATTGGAACATCTATTTCCCTTTCTTCACCATCAGAAAAATGATACATTGTTCCAGCATAATCAAACCTACAATTTCTTAACGCTTTTACTTTAACCATTCTTGTTCACCTCGATATCCAAATTTTTCTAAATTATGAAAGCAACATACTTTCATATCAATATAAGATTTATAACCTTCTTTTTGTAAATCTCTAATGAATGTAAAATCTTCATTAAGTTCAAATTCATCACTTTTAAACTCTATTTTATTTTTTCGTAATATATTACCATTAAACAAAGTACAGCCTAAACCAATTTCTTTTATTTTAATAACATCTCCTTTGTCTAACATCACAGTTTTATTTCCTGTTAAATATTTAACATAATCTAAATGTTTACCTAATTCAACATCTTCTCTGAAAAAATTCCATGCACATCTTAAACTTTGTGCTGAACCTACAATCCAACAAACAGTTCCTATTATATCTTTATTATCTTTTAGTAACATTTGTAAAGCTTCTTTAGGAGGAAATATATCACTATCTAAAAACAATAAATTATCATATTCTTTATGTTCTCTAAACCAGTTTAAAACTATGTTTCTGTTTGTTACAATTCTTTCTTTTATTTCATTCAAATAAGGTCCTTTTAAAACATGCTTAAACTGTGACTTTAAAAAATCAAAATTATCATCATCAAAACTGTTTTCAACTATTAAAACTTCATAATCCCCATTTAAATTTTTAAGGTTTGCAATCCATTCAGTTTGACAATATTGATTTGCTTCTGATTGAATTACTCCTATTAAAGTTTTCATTTATTTATCCTCTTAAAAAATGCACATTGGCCATGTTTTTTTATAAAATTCCAATCTTTATTATTTTTTAATTCATTGCAAAAATCTGTTATACCTTTAAAAGATGTATCATAATCATGAAAAATTACAAACCCACCAACCTTTACAAATTTGTTCCATTTTTCAAAATCATTCTTAATATTCTTATATTCATGTAGTGCATCAATAAAAAGTGCTCCTATTTCCATATTAAAAAATTTAACAACATCATTAAGATTTCCTATTATATGTATATTACTTTTTCCAATATATCCCCATTCATTCATGCTCTTAATATAATCAAACCCTGTAAACCTATCATCTGAATCACAGTCTCTATGAGTATCAATAGTTATAATTTTACCACCATTTTTAATTATTCCTTCCAGCCAACAATAAGCAGACCTTCCTTTATAACTTCCAAGTTCTACCATCCAATCACCTTTTGAAAGATATGTCACCGCAAAACTTTTCATAAATTTTTCATCTTCACTAGTTAAATATCCTGATGGTATTGTTCTTTTTTCCATTTAAATTACCTTTTTAAATACCCATCTTATTCTATCAATTATTTTGTTTGGTGTTATGATAACTGTATCTTTTAAAACTCTATAATCTGGTTTTCCTTTATTTTTCCATCTTTGTAAAACTACATAACCTTCTTCTTTTATTTCTTTTTGTACATTTTGTTTCTGTTCTTTAGTCAGAAACGAAAGTGGATTTTTCATTTTAGATTACCTCTCCAAATATTTTTTTTGATAATTCTTTTATTTCAGGAATTAATAATTTGCTATATGTGCCTTCATTATTCAATTCTTTATATCTTTCAAGTACCTTCATATCTTTAGCTCTGTTTTGATAATTAAAACCATTAAATGAACTTCCAGCTCCTACTTTGGAAACTGTATTAAGTGTTTTATCATTATACTTTAAACCAAACTTTTCAGCTAATTCTTTTCTATAATCTTCATCTACAAACCATTTATTAAAAAGTATTACTGTTTTATTCTGTGTTAAATTATTAGTTTTATTCAAAGCCTCATTAGCACATTCTATCCATAACTTTCTTAATATTAATTGCTGTTCAGTTGTTTTATGACCTAGTTTAACACTTCCTCTTTTTATTCTACTTGCAAATAAATTATAAGGGTCTCTTAATATTAATACATCAAATTTCTTATCACTTGTACCTATAATATTTTCATTTCTATTTTTATTAAATATTTCACTAATTGTTTCATCTTCATAATTATAAACTAAATATTCTTTATTAGCAGTTAAAATTTCATTTAATGTTAATCCTATCAAAATATCTTCTTTTTTAATATGATGCTCTAAAGGATTTGGTCCATTGACAAAATTTAATACACAACTTTTATCTGGTAACATAGATGCAATCCAGTCTATTATAGGATGATTGCCACTTCGTTGCATTCCAATAATCCTAATCTCTACTTTATTATGCACTTGTATCCATCTCCTTAAATTCTATTTCTATGCTACGTCTTAGTATTCCACTTTTTTCATCAAAAGCAATAACTCTATTTGCTCTTACTCTATAATCATAATAACCTATTAAACTTGTATTAGTAAAAAAGTTTTTTCTTAATAAATATAAAACATCTCTTGTAATTGTATCTCTTGCTCTTGTCCCTGCCATGTTTGTTGAGTTTACAGTTAAAAAATGTGGGTCATTTGGTTTATCCCAAATCCAAACATCTATCTGAAGGATGTAAGTATTTTCTGTTGCTGCTTTTTGACCGATTGAAACTGGGTCTCCTGTTTCAGTAACATCCATAATACTTATTCTTGGATAACTACTTTTTGTTATATCTTTTCTTGGCCAATCTTTCCAGACCATCTTTTTAACATCGTTACGAGTTGTATTATAATCTTTTGTGATTAAAGTTCTTAAAGCCAATTCAAGTTGATACGCTGGTTCATTGACAGATGCCATTAGCATATACCTCTTTTCTTTTGTAAAGCTTGAAAGTATTGTATCCAATCATCTCTTTTATAATTCATAGATGAATTACAACTATGACATAAAGCTATAAGATTTAATACATTATTATTTTTTTTATTAAAATCTATATGATGAACAGTTAATGATTGCTTTAATTCTTCTTGATGTCTAAAACATTGTTGACATCTATAACCATCTCTCTCTCTAATGAATAATTTTAATTTTTTATTAAATTCATATCCATATGGTTCATTTGATATTCCACCTCTCCAATTTGGATTCTTTTTCCCTTTCATACCTTCTTTGCCTAAACGAGGATGTTTGTGTTTAATATAATATGTACTCATAGTCTTTGATATATTTATAGCATTTTTTAATACTCTTCCATCTATTTCTTTTGTTAAATTTTTATTCCAAGGAGCTTGATATTTATGATAACATTTCATTGAACAATATTTTTTTTCATAACCAAAAAAAACTTTTCCGCATTTACATATTTTAGATACATTCTTTTTTCCTAATCCTTTATTCCAAGCTTTTTGTCCCTTTCTTCTTTTAGAATAATTTTCATCTTTTAACATACAATCCTGTGAACAATATTTTCCATTACACTTAGGAATATATTTTTTACATTTTAAACATTTTCTTTCTTCTCTATGATAACTCATTTTAGCACCTTTTTCATTTCTTCTTCAAATTTCTTTTTTCCAATTTCAAATCCCGGAATAAGAAAAGGTTGAAGAGCTACATCTTGATGTCCTTTCTCAACAAAAAAACCATAATACACGCCGTCTGAAATAATAGCTTCTGTATCGCTTTCCATCTTGCTCCAGATACTTGCCTTTAAAGCACCTGTATCTTTTGGACAAAATCTTATAGCAGCATTTTCAGTTTCAAGTCTTGCTAGGTTCAACGCATTTCTTATTTCTTTAGGAAATCTAATCTTCTGCCAAGTAGTTATATTAGCCAAAACATTCGCTGTTCCTATTAGTTGTACCTTTAATTTCATTCTATTTTAACCAATATACATTTTTGAAATACTTCTTCAACTCCAGCATTTAAAGTCACTAATCCTTCAACTCTATAAGTTGAGGTTGTTGGTGAAGTATCTATAATTATATTATCATTACTCATTGTTGTTGCTTCAGTAAAAAGTCCTTTAGCATCTCCCGTTTTAACTCTTCCCTGAAGTTCTATAATATCTTCATCTCTTACAGGAATAACTATTCCAATAATAGCATTTGTAGTATAAGTTGATGTAGTTGGAGAACCCCAAGTACTATCAATAGTTTCAACAACTACTTTCCTAGTCAAGCTTCTTCCCATTTCTGAAGTGCTACATATTATATCAAATTCATCTGAATTAATGTCTCCCATTTACCACTTTCCTCCATTTTTACGAGTTAAAACTAAATAAGTAATTAGTGAGCCTAAGACTAAACCTATTAATAATGATACCATATCAATTTGCATAATAATCACCTCTCTTGGTAGAGAATTTATCCGTTCTCTTACGGCTTTATTTGTAATTTAGCTAACCAACCTAATATTAAAAATATCAGTGGTCCTATAGCATATTTTAAAACATTTACAATTGAACCTTGTCTTGTTCTTATTTCAGCTATCTTTCCTGAACCTTCTTCAAATCTAGTATGTACTTTTCCAAATTGTTTTCTAACCCATTTAAATTCTTCTCTCATTTCTTTTTTAAATTCCTTGTCATCTTGAATATGAGCCTGTAAAATTTCTTTATTATTATAACCATTACCATTCCCTTTAATTATTTCACTTATAATTTCATTAGTCAAGGTTATTCAACCCCACAAACCAATCATTTTTATTATCTTTTAATAATCCTTGTTCTGATAATCTAGTTATTTTTAATTGAATATCAGTAGTAAGCCAATTTATTAAACTTATCTTTTCTTTATTTTTTGAACTTTTATTAACTTGAAGCACATCAATCTTATAAGATAATCCTTCAGAAGTCCCTCCTAAAGCATTAACTAATGCAGTTCTTGCACATAAATTAGTTGCCAAAGCATCAACCAAAGGATGTACTGTATCTGTTTTACTATACCAAACAGTGATAAAAACTTCGGGATATGGTTTTAATAAATCAATACTTGCATCTGTACTTGCTTTATCAATCCAATTAGCAGCTCTAAATTTCATTGAATCAAAATAAACAGTACCACTTTCAGCATCATTAATAAGTCTAACCTTAACATAAGATGCAGTATCTGGAGCATATTTTGTTATTGTTCTTTTTGCCCAATCTTCTGTCCCTGTAACAACTGTTGCAACATCACTATCTGTTGCTAATAAAGTATCACTAGAATTGTACCATAATATATTTACATAAGCTCCATTACCATCTCCAGCAGTTACATCTGTTGTCTTAACATAATAAGTAAATATAAAAGCGGGAATATCATTGTCCTGTGGAAATCCTACATCAATATTATCATCTGTTTCCCAATAAGCTGTCTCTTGTGCTCCTGATGTAATTAGTAAACTTTTTCTTCCTCTATAAGCTGTAGTTGAATGAGTATATGTGGCTGAAGTATCTGATGCAGTTGTCCAATCTTCAACACCACCAGTAGCATCTGAATTAACTTCTTCAACATCACCATTGTCCATTAACTCTTGTTTATCTTCTTCAAATAATTCAACACCATCAATTTCAACTTTAATAAAATCAGAACAAGTTGTATAATCTTTCATAACTAAAACTCTTTCATCTCCTTGATTTTCAAAATATTCAGAATATCCATAAGCATTTTCTACAATAGAATTTATCTCTTTGTCTATCTGTGCAATAATTGCAGTCATATAAGTAGATGAAACTTCTGAAGTTCCTAATCCACAAATAGCTCTTATCTGAGCATCTGTTGTATAGCTCAAGTGTACACACCTCTTAAATCAATTCTTAAAAATGTACATCCAATTTCTTCTTCTTTATCTGTTAGTTTCAAACCTAATTTCTGATTTTTCCTAATTTCCTTAGCTTTTTCAATACCATATCTCTCTTCATAAGTTTTAAATTGACTCATATATTGTTTAACTTTTTTAGAGTATTTACTAATTCTTTCATCTGTCTCTTTAGTTAATCCTTTATTCCAAGGTTTTTGTCCTTTTTTAAATACCATTATCCACCTGTTCTACTTCCTTTCATTTTATGCTGTGTCAACTTGTATAATAGATACCATTGAACCGCTACTAACAACTACCCATTTTGCAGTTGCAGAATAAGTCAAAGCTTCCAGTGCTGTAACAATTTCTGCTAAGTCTGATGAATCATTTATTGTATATGGTCCTATTCCTGTACACGATTGTGTTGCCATTTAACTCACCTTTTGTAAAGACTTTATAAAATCTAAAATCTTTTTTCTTTGTTTATTTTTTCTTTCAGCAATTGCTAAACTATTCAAATCTTTTTTAGATAACTCATTAATTCTTAACTGTTTGATAACTGTTAATGTATTTTGATTTAAGAAATTTGCAACATCTTTCATATCTAATGTAACATCCTTATCCATGACCTTTAAATTAGTTTGATTATCCATCAAAACTAAATCACCACTCTTTAAAGATTTTTTAATTAGCTCACTTTTTTCATAATCTTTTGGTAAATTTTTCATCTCACCAACTACAATAGAAAAATTAACATATTGGTCTGCAATATTTTTATTAGAAAATACTCTTGGACCTAGTTCTTCTTTAGCTTTCTCTTCAGCCATATTTATCAACCTCACTTAGTTTTTATTAATATATTAAAAAAATAAAAAAAAATAGGACTTTAAAGTCCTGTAATACAATAAGCACTGTCTGCTCTTACAACTGCTGCTGGTACAGCTCTTTCATAAACCTGAACCTTTGTTGTTTGAGCATCCTTGTCATCAAAGACATTCAAGCCAATCTTCTTAGCTTCAGCTGTTATAAATGTTCCACTGCTTCCAGCTTTAAATAGTGTTGCAGTTCCTAATGTTGCATCAGGTACTTCAATAATTTCTAAGCCTTGGAATGGAATTGTACTTCCAGCTCCTTTTTTAAGTACAGCTTCAGTTGTACTATACCATGTATTAGATGCTACAATGCTGCAAAGTTCTTCATAATTTACAGGGTCTAAAACCATCTTATCCATAATATAACCTAAACTTCTTACTGTTCTTAATGCAGTTCTAACATCTTTCACTGGGTCTGCTGATGCTCCTGACCAATCTGTTCCAGCTGCTGTTGATGTTCTATCTGCTTCAAGTCTTTCTATGATTTTTGAATCTTCATATTCAAAGACTTGGTCAACTGCTGCTCTTGTTTGTCCTGCTCTAAGATTAATTGTTTTTAATGCATCTGCTTCCCATGAAATCTTAAAGGCTTTCATAATTTTTATAAATTGCTGACTGCCTTTTGTTGCATTTGCATCGTCGTAATCTGGTTCTGAACCTTCACCAACTTCTTTAGCGTTTGACAATTCATCAAGTACATTATAGTTATATGTCATTGCTCCTTCTTCTGAACTTGTATCAACAAATCCATACTGTCTTAACTTGATGACTTCCATGTATCTTTCAATTGCTGCTGCTCTTAATACTTCAGATACTTCAGAAGGTAAAGTTGTTGTTGAGACCAAACTTAATTGTTCTTTTGTATATGCCATTTTAATTTCCACCTCTTCTTAGACCTAATATTACTTTTATAGCATATCTTGTTCCACAAGTTGATACTGCTTCTAAAGCTACACCAATTGCTTGTTCACCAGTTCCTTCACAACATTGTACTACTTGTCCAGTATAAGTTGTACCACTGTCTCCTGATGGTCCAACCAAATCTCCTGGTGCTATTGCTGTTCCACTAGTTGTTGTCCATGTACTATCGAGCCATCCGTAAACTGTTGCTAATCCACTTGTTTGAATAGACAACGGTCTTCTTGCTGCTGTATCAACTGTTCTTAATCCTGCTGCACAAACTCCTATGCAAGCAGTTACTTCAGCTGTTGCACACATTTCAGCGCAACCATCTGTATCTATAGCAACCAACCCACCTTCTGTAAATGCGGCAGTTGTGCTAGTTGTCAAAAGAGTGATTACATCTCCCTTACCACTCTTTGAACCTATTGTTTCAGTATGTGTCATTCTTGTTCACCTCTATTCTTTTCCATAATTTTCAACAAATTCTTTCTTAAACCCTGCTCCTTCCATAAGTTTCTTTACATTAGCAGATTTTTCTTCTACTTCAGATTCAGAACCTTTTAAGGATTCTTTTCTAATTACAGGTTTTAATTCAGAAAGTTCTTTTGCCATTAATTTTATGTTTTTAATCTTTGAAACACTTAACATTTCTTTTTGTGCTTCAACTTCTTCTTTTTTAATCATTCCTAAGCTTAATTTTTTCTTAACCAATTCACTTACAGCTTCCATTTTTTGCTTTTCAATTAATTTAACATACTTGTCAGCTTTTGGTTTAAGAGTTTCAACTTCTGCTTTTAGCTTTTTCATATCTGTTTTCAAGCTTTGAATTTCATCTGCAGCTTTACTTAAAAGTAATTGTGCTTGAGCCAAAGTTTTTATTTCTTCAGTCTTAGAATTTTCTACTTTTTCTTCTTCTTCTGCTTTTTCATCTTCAGAATCAGCATCAGCATCTTCTTTCTTTTCTTCTTCTGATTCTTCTTCATCTTCAGATGTAGATTCCTCAGCCTTTTCATCTTCCTTACTTGTTTCTTCTGAAGCTTCTTCAGTTTTTTCTTCTACAGCTTCTTCTGATTTTTCTTCAGGATTATCTTCTTTCTTTTCTTCTTCATCAGCCATAAGGCTCACCTCTAGTTTTATAAATAGCTCTAATAAGCTTAGAATTCATATGTGTAGGATTAAGTTGTCTTAGGTGCCTTCCTATACAAAGTACTCTTTATAATAGTATATATTATTTTAATAATATTTAAATGTATGTATTTAAAAGCTAAATATAGCCTATTAAACAATTACTAAAAAGAACAAAAAATGCTTAAAAAACTGTAAATTTGACCCTATTAGAGATATGAATTCAAGTAGTACAGCTTGTCTGGTGTAGTATATAAAGAAAAACCTAAAGCTTTATATACTTTAAAGGTTATATATATTATATACCTAACAAGTGTTAAGTGTTGCTTATGTGAGAAACTTTAAGTTTGTATAACAACCTGATTCGTCAGCTCTTGAGAAACCTTACAAACTTATAACACAATAAGTATGTTAACCATATATAAATCCTAAACTCCTATGGAGAAGTGTATCCCAAGGGATATCCAGAGGTTATATGGTTAATCTTTATTCTTATTAACCTTAACTTGCTCTAACAGTAGCTGATTTACACGCAGGGGAGTTTCCTGATAAAACGCTTATCTCTGCAAAAGCTTTGATGTCCTCAGCAATTAGTCCTTTTTCTTCATCTATTCCTTCTTTTACATAAGGACTTACTGAAGTTTTTCTAATCTTTTTATCGTAGATATCTTTAGCAGTTTGATAATCAAAGACCAAACCCTTATATTTAATTTCTTGCTTGCCTCTTTTATTTATTACTGCTTTACTTTTTGTTACCCATCCGATAACCTTATTAAGATTTCCTTCATCTTTTTCATCTCCTTCATGGTCAAGCCTCATCTGTGCTCCTGTAAGTAATGGTGCTGATTTTTCAATTACATCATCAGAATAAAAAACCCATTCTCCGCTCATTCCTCTCCATGCACCTGATTCAAGTCCTACACCTTCAACTGGAAGTGGTAACTTAAATTTTGGTTTTTTGCCTGACCATGTTTCAAGTTTTCTTAATTTTAAAGTATCAACTGTCATCATATGTTTATGTATTTTATATTCACCTAAAAATGTTCTTATTTGATTTTCAACTTCCATAGGCTTTAAACTTTTCAACATTTCTTTTATTTCTTCTTCAGTAGTCATATCTCTAACCTTTATTGTTGGCTCTTCTTTTTTAAATAGTAAATTTCTTATCGCTTCTATCATCTCTTTGGCTTCTTTTCCCTGCAACTTTAATTCATACCATCTAAGATTTCTTGGTATCCTTGCCATAAGTCCTTTAGGTAAAGCACTAATACCTTTTGCTGGAATGAATCCTTTTCCTAATAATACATATGGAGTTTCATCCTCTACCTTCTTCAAAATTTTATTATCACTTACCCATCTTCCTTTTAATTTTTTACCATGTAAGAAAAATTCTTTCATCTCCTTTAATTGTGCTCCATGCTCTATCCAACCTATATCATTTTCAATATTTTTCTCTGCTGTCTCAAGTTCTAAAGTTTGTACACCATCATCATCTAAGTTTGGTATCTCTACTCTATATTTTTCAGTCTTTGAATTTTTTTGAAGCTTAAATTTTGGTTTAACATTCTTCTTGGTTTCAATTATAGGCTTACTTTCTTTCTTCTTACCAAATACATATGAGAATGTACATCTGCAACTCACATGAGGATTTGGTGGCAACATACTATCATCATCTTTTTTAAATTCCTGTCCATCTAAGCTCATACATTGTTCACATGTTCTTTCATCTGCTGCTGCTTCATATTTCCATCCTGTTATCTCATTAACACTTTGCATCCCTTCATATCTTCCTCTATTAAATGCTCTTATAGTTTCAGTTTGAGCAATTGCTCTGGCTCTTGTTTCAGCATTTACCAATCTTGTATAAGCTTTTCTAACTATTTTACCATTCTCAATTTTAGCAGGAACATTAACTCTCATGCCTTCACTGAAAACATTATTAATCCTTTTCTTTATTTCTCTTACTCCTGCTCCTTCTTTAATACCTTCTGCAATTTGTAATCTAATATTTTCTTTTATATCATCTGCAACTTCTCCTGCAAGCTTTAAAGAATAAGCATCAATAAATTTAACTGCATTAGGATTTAAAGCTGCTGGTATTGGCTTCTTTAAATCTTTAGCAACTGTTAATTCTCCATCATATGCTATCTCTTCCATCTCAGCTTTCAAAGTAAGTTTCAAATCATCTTGTCCTATAATATTGTCTGCAAACTTTCTCTTACCTGAATCATAAGCTTTAAGATACTTCTCTTCTGTATCTTTAAATACCTTTGTTATTGCATCATTAAATTTCTTTTCAAATTTAATCAGATTAGGATAAATTTTATCCCAAACAGCTTTGCTTAACTTTTCAGTATTTTCTATTTCATATTTATATGTTGCATATCCTTCTTTATCTTCTTCTGTTTTATTAACAATCCACAAACTTTGACAGCTTACACAACCAAACTTAGCTCTTGTACCACTTTCCATAAACCCTACTAATCTTATCTGTTTACTTCCACAACTAGGACATCCATTTTTTTTTGTAAATTCTAATAAATCTTTTATATTAGATTTAATCTCTTTTGGTAATTTAGCTATGTCTTTCTTTTCTTCTGTGTCTGGTACTTCACCTTCATTCTTTTTTATTTTTAGTTTAGAATGTTTAAACAATTCTACCAATTGCTGATGTGTTTTATAAAACTCAGTAAGTATTTCTGAAGGTAACTTCTCTACTATTTTTGGTCTATTAACCTTTTCTCCTGCTTCCTTAACATTATCTGGTATTCCTATCTCAGCTTTTATTTCTTCATCCATTTCCAAATCAACTCCTTGTGTATCTTTATCTAGGCTGCTATTTGTTTTAACATGAGGCAAATTAAATTCTTCCAATTTAGAAAGTACCTCATTATGAATCCTTTCAGCTGCCTCTAATGTCCAATCTTCATAAATTTTTCCATTTTCTATTCCATTCCAAATTGCATGAGCTTCTGAATGAATACCCAATATATTCTCTGGAGATATTTCTAAAGTATCAGTTGTCTTATCCAAATTTGGAGTAAGTGTATTTAATCCTAATTTTTCTTTTTTAATCATTTTGTTTACCTCGTTTTTTCCTCTCCTTCTCTTACATATTTCCAGAGAGCCTCATAAAAATATCTGCAAGGGTCTGAATAACCCTCTCTTTTCATCCTTGTTAATGCTCTACTTGTATCTATTGCTGCATCCATTCTCTCTATTGCAAATTTAGCATCAAAGTAATCTTCCATTAACTTTTCTAGCTTTTCATCATAATTAACTTCAGTCCTGTTCCTAGCTTCTTGTCTTATATCATCTATTTCCTCATTTGTTAGGTTTTCTATATTCATTTTATTCACAATAAACATTATTATTAGTTGTATTTATCTTAAATTCACAAGTACTTCCATTGCCCAATGAATATGTAAGTCTTAATAAATTAATCATTTCAAGATATAATCCCATATCTATAGTTCCCCATGGAGTCCAATAATCTGTACCAGCTTTTATTGTTCTTTTTGTATCACTATCTCTAACTACATTATTAACTGTATCATTTATAACTATGCTTATATTATAATTTGTATTATTTGTTAATCCTGTAAAGATATATGAACAAGTACTTGAAGTAGTTGTTTCACTTGTTCCATTTATACTCATTACATATTTATCTATTGCAAAGGTTCCATTAGTTGAAGTACAACTTGCGGAAATCCATTCTATTCCTCTAACCAAAGTTATTGAATCTATTATTGGAAGTGTATTTCCTAATGTAAAATTTTCTACAGAAAGATAACTTCTAGCATAAGTTGTATCGTTATCTGAAACAGCAGTAACATTCATTTTATAAATTCCATTTGGAACAGAGGTGTCCCATGTAATTGTTAAATCTGAATCATCTGAACTATAGAAAGAATTATTAATTGTCATATTATATGTTCCATCTGTATTAAAAAGATAAAGAGAATGATTTACTACTCCGACTTCATCTGGGTCTATCGCTATGTTTATTCTTATCTGCATTGATTTGTTATGAGTTCCATTTAAATCAGTATCCAATCCACCGAGTGAACTATTATAATAATTAATTCTTGGAGAAGAAATATGATGGTCTACTAAACCAATATCATCATGTCCCATTGAAAGATTAGTAAAACAGTTTCCTAAAGTGTCACAAACATATAATCCATATATGTGTTCTTGTCCTGAATATGCTTGAGTAATCCAAATATCAGGAGTAAAATTTGCTTGTGTAAATGTAACCCCGTTATCTATAGTTGTCCAAGCTACCTTACTGTCTTTAAAGCTTACATTTGTTCCTGAACTTCCATTTGCATATCTTATTGTAAAATGTTTAGTGGAGGGAGTAGATTCTCCATTGTAATATATATAAAGAGGAACTGTTACATGAATTCCTCCAATCATTCCACTATTAATTCCAAATGTTTGCTTTATATAACTTGAATTTCTTGATGTATAATCTCTTACTGCATCAGTATCTGCTGTTGTAATTGCATCAATATAAACGCAATTATCTAAATCGTCTAGAGGACTTGTTCCACCTGTTAAATTATAAGAACTATTACAAATAGTAATAGTCATATCTTTCAAAGGAGAACCACTGCTATTAAAATTTCCTTGAGCTGAAATTGTATAATTCTCTGCATCGATATCTGGAACCCAAAACTTAACTAGGATTCCGTTATTTTTCCAAACAGTATATTCTTGTCCAACCTTACTTTCTTTCTCCATCTTCCCTCTACTTAAAAATACAGACTGTTCAAATACAGCAGCTTCAACTATCCAAGTAAAGTTAATTTTATATTCAGTGCTTGTATTTGTTACAGTCAAATGATAAGAGTCTGTTCCTTGTGCAGAGTAAGAATAATTATCATTAAAAATGCCTGCTAAATCGTACCATTTATTATCCCCTCTTCCATCTGCTAATAAAATATTAAATCCAAAATCAGCATCATAAGTTGCTTTATTATTACTAGGAGGTCTATAACTCCAAGGATTAGGTAGTCCACTATCATCATGGTCTAATGTTCTTGCACTTACTATTGAAGAAGTATTTATTCCAGAAGCATCTGTACAGTTAATTATCACTTCATAAGTTCCTGTTGAGTTTTCTTCTAAATCTGATGGTGTTGTTGAATTTAATATGCAAGTTGGAGCAGTTGTATCTATAATATAAACCCATATACTAGAACTAACATTTGTATTATAACCATCTGAACAACTAATAAAAACATCTGTATAGTTTGTTATTTGAGTTAAAGTAGTATCAAAAATTATTGATGTTTCAGTTCCACTTGTTACACTTGCATCATTCCCATAAGCAGTTGTACCATTATATAAAGTACAATCTAAAGTAGATGCTGTTTCGTCTGTTACATTAAAATAAATAGTTGGTGTTTCATCTTTTGTTGAAAAAGATGAATTTATAATTGTTATTATTGGAGCTTCTGTATCTGGTATAGCTTCTTCATACTCCCAAACTATTGCATTTGCTCCTGAATCTGTTCCTGTTAAGATTGTTCCGCTTATATTTTCTGAAGTGTTTGAAGTATAATAATAATCTGTATCAACATCTAAAGAAGTCATATCAAAGCTTAGAATTCCAGAATCACTAGGTTCTATCCATCTCGTTTGATAAAGTGAAATGTATCTACCATCTTCACAGGTTACTGGATAAATTCCCCAATATCTATGGGTGGAGCTTGGAAAAAATTCATACTGATAAATACTTCCATAATTACCTGAAAAAGAAACATCTGAATGGTTTGTCCAAGTAGT
>Ga0307928_10001356_pt1 | contig 18458 bp, 36 predicted proteins | sample AceLakmetagen232_FD_201815 | JGI IMG/M metagenome (GOLD analysis project Ga0307928, IMG submission 201815) | Saline water microbial communities from Ace Lake, Antarctica - #232 | ecosystem: Environmental > Aquatic > Non-marine Saline and Alkaline > Saline | place: Antarctica: Ace Lake... | reverse complement strand
TTCAAATCCTGTTTTATTAATTCCATTTTGGCGTAAATTCCAATGTCAATTAAGCAGTCTTGAAGACTCTCTGTTTCAAGACCTTTGCCTGTTCTAATATAATTCTTCAGTCTGGCATCTTTCCTATTCAGTCCGCCAAGATAACGCTCATTGAAAGTTGTTTCGTCGTCCCAATAACCACTGCCGTAAACATCGTACTTTGCCTTGAATAACTCGAGCTCCTTGCTCTGCCATTCTATGAACTTCTGAAACAGTTCTTTGTTACTCATTCCGTCTCTCTCCTTTTATTTCAAATTTGGTTTTTCGATCATCCTCTTTGTTTACAGCACTCCACTTTTCTTGATTCCTAGCACTGCTCTCCAGAGTCAATAGTCTATACATCGGAGCACTCATTTCATTTTTTTCTTTTAGGACAAGAATTTTTTTATCCAGTTCCTCATCACTCATTTTTTCTACAATTTCAGAATTTTTATTTAACCAAAGTTCTTGGCAGCACTCTTCTCCAGAGCCAAATGCCCCTCTATTGAACATAGTTTTCAGATTATGCACTCAAATCACCTCGCTTTTAAGAATCTCTTCCAAACTAAATACTCTTGAACAGTTCTTCTCAAGTTTTTGCTTATTGTACTCATTATCAAGAACATAAACCTTGTAACCGATTCTTGCAACCTGATTAGCTATCTCAGCATTATCCTCAACCATGAAACTCATATAAGGAAACTCTTGAAGCACACTCCAATGTTTTTCTTTTTGCCAAATCATTCCATCAGGATTAATATTGTTTGTTTTAAGCCACTCCATTGTATCTTTCCATATCCTTCTATGCTTCCTATATGGTCTTGCAGTCATAAGAATAACCTTGAATCCGTTTTCCTGAAGGATTTTTACAAATTTAGAAGCACCTTTGATAACTGGCAAAGTAGCTTTTGCTCCTGATTCTCTATACTGAATTTTGAGGATCCTGTACTCAGAGTAACTTAATCCTTTTTTTGCTTCACTCAGATTGCTAAAATTATTATCACTTTTTTTATTGATGAACTCAATCCAACAAAAAGGATAATTTACCAAAATCCCATCAACGTCAATACTGCAAACTTTTTGCTCTTTCTCCAATCTCCAAATTTCCTGCATCACTCCAATTCCTCCCTAATCCTATAACACTTCTCAATAACATCACTAAGCAGAATCTCATTATCATTCTGAGCAAACCTACCAAAAAAGAAAACTCCGTTTTTATCAACTGGTTTTTTTCCTTTTCCAATATGACCATTCTTAAGAGTCCAAGCATTGATTATGAATGAATCAAAAAAACCGTCCTTGCAAAGCATTTCATAAATTCCAACAAAATTTATTCTCTCTTGCCCAGCAATCTCAACACGATAAAAAAATCCCTTGCTCTCACAGTCCTTTTTCTTGCTTATCCTGTAAACGCCTTCGTCCAAGTACTTCTTATCAAACAAGTAAATGTAATTGCTCTTGAAGATCTTGTCTATAGAAAAAAACTCTATAACTTGAATTGGAAAAATCTTTTGCTTTTCAAATGGAGCACAGCAAAAAATCTTTTCTGCAGGATAAGTGTTTTTTTCTCCAAACAATTTCTTGCCTGCAAAATCATTGACTTTTTCTCTTATACCAATTCTTGTTTTTGGTATTTTTGTCTCTAAAATAAGGATCTTTTTTCTCCCCATTGATGGCTTGTTATCCAAAGGCTTGTGAGTAAGTTTGTTGTACTGCTTTATTGCTTTTTTTAGGTTTCCACTACAAACATAATTGTGAGTCATTACTCTTTTCTTGTTCTCCAATCCAAATTCTTCCACGAATTTCCTTGTCCACTTTGTATTCCATAACTCACACAAAGGTGGAGCTTGTCCTTGTCCATTGGCAATGATTATTGCCTCTGGAAAAAACATCTTCACTATTGAAGCTGTCTGCCCTGCACCAATAATATAATCAGTCATCCCTTTTCACTTCTCCTGCACTTTCTTCCATATCCTCTTTGACCATAATTTGTTTTCCGATAATAAAAAAATAAATTCCTATTCCGATGAATCCCAAATAACAAAGAGCATTAATGATATCCATTGCTCCAAGAATCGCTTTCAAATAATTGTTTCCAGAAGCCATTTGGAATAACCCTATTAACCCTGCTCCGAAAAACAGTGGAGAAGCAAAGTACAATTGGACTCCTTTTCCGATCCTTTGCTTGCCAATAAAAAAATTCATTCCTTATCCTTCTCCTTCAGAATCGGTTTCAAGTTGAAAGCCATTACAGTATCATCCTCAAACATTCCTGAGTCCTGAAGTTTGCTTGGCAAAGCATTTTTGTCCAACATTTGAACTGACTTAACTTCAACTCTGAGGACTTCGCTTGTCTCAATGCTTTCAAGAGTCAAGTGAGCATCACGAAACTCTATATTTTTCGCTCCGTTTTTTATTTCTTGTAAATACTTATCCTTTATTGGTAACTTCATTTTTTGTTCGCCTCAGCTTCAAGTTCCATTCTCTTTAATTCTTTCTTGTGTCCAAACCACTGATAACTAAAAAAAGTAACAATCACAAAGAAAAACCAAGCCACTAACATTATTGTGTCCGAATAATCAGGAGGTTGTAGCAATTCAAGTTTTTCAATTTCTATTTGTTTGCTTGCAAGAATATCCTGCATTATCATTATTTCCTCATCAGTAACATCAACAACTTCAGCAACTCGTACAGAAGGAACGATGCTGAGTGTATTTGCTAAAAAAACTGCCATAAAGACAATTCCAAATACCATTAAATAATTACTAAAACCCCATCTCATGATTTCACCGCTTCTTTTACTGAAACTCTTGCCACATACCTTTTATTGGTTTTTTTCGAAGTAAAAATACCACTATCTGAATAATTTATAAGACCCTTGAATTTATCTCCTTCAACTCTTTTAATTGCATCTTTAGCAATCTTTTCAATCAACTCTTTCACTCAATCAGCTCCTTTGGTTCTCCTGAAACAAGCTTCTCCAAGCCATCAACTTTGGTACAAACAAACTTGAAAAACTCAGGTTGGCTTTCCTGAAAACTTTTTGCAATCAAATAAACCAAATAATTATGCTCACCCTGAGCGATACCTGAAGTTCTTCCCTTGAAATAATCAATAAGAGTACGCAGATCTGATACAGCAACTATGCTCGTTGTCGTCCCTATCGGTAAAATATTTCTTGCTTGTTCCCTTGGGACTCCAGCACTGACAAGTTCCTTATAAACCCTCTTATTGGCAACAACAGTTCTCCCATAAATATCAAGTAGTTCTCCAGAAATATTCTGTGGTTTTCTTGTAGGTGCACCTGTCACATCTACAACCCTAATGCTTTGCTGACCGAAAGCCATTTTCCTGTGTCTAACCAACTGGTGAGAAATTGCTCTTGATAAACCAGTTACCTTGAATGCAAACTTTGGCATTTCGAGAGCAACACTAATTGGTCTGTCTCTCAAAATGTTCAAAACAAGTTCCTCTTTCTTGTCCTGTCCAATAGCATTAATGCTCTCATAAGGATACATTTCCCAAGTAGTCAAACAAGCGTGTGCTGACGCCTCAATCCAGTCCCAATAAGTATTCTTGTAAGGATAAAGCCACTTGACTCGCATCCCTTCATAACCCTCAAGCTTTGAATTAATTTCTGGCTCCGATTGCTCCACCCCTAAGTACTTTACTTCCTCTTTTTTGATTCCCTTCAAATCAATTTGCTTCACATAGTCACCTCAACTTTATAACTTATTTTATATATAAAAAAGCTTATAAACCTATTGCTTTTCACAGATTCATCACCCATTCAAGAATAATTAACTGTTTATTAAGCACTTCTCTTCTGGTATAATACAGATCCACAAGTTTTCTATCTTTGGATAAAGTAAATGGTTTTTCTCCAAGTTGGAAAGCATTAATAGGAATTTTAAGATATTGAGATGCCTCTTTTTGTAAACTTTTCAAGTCAACCGTAGTTGCATTATACATTCCCACTATATTCTTTTTGGATTTTAATTTGATTTTCTTTTCCTGTTTAATGCTAAGATATCGTTTCATTTTTTTCACACTCCTTATATATGGCAGTCCACAAATACAAGCAAGCTGTCTAATTTTTCTTTTTTAATAAGTTCTAAAAGGATATTATCAAATTCTTTTTCACTCATACTTTTGTTGCAAGTTATTCCCCACCAGCCCATTGTTCCATTCTGATTCCATTGACCTTTGCTATCAATAAATGCTGATGGCAAATACTTGTATCTCTTTACATTTTTTAAAAATTCTTTTATTGTAATGCTGTTGTTATTTATTGATTCAAATCTATCTTCAAAATTAAATCCACCTCTATCATCAGGTTTTATTTTTTCTTTATTGAATGTATAAGTTCCGTCCCATCTACCACCTATTCTAAACCAATCCCATTTTGATTTAGGGTTGTATACCGAAACAATATTTCCATTATCATCCACTTCTTGATTGTACCATGCTTTGACAAATTCTTTGTATGTATTTTTTTTATAGGTAGGATGTTCTTTTTTTACTCTAACAAATTCTTTCATTCCATTTATTTTAGTGATATCAATATATGGCTTTACTTCTAATTCCTCTGAATATGGTGCCATTTTTTTTGTGTATATATTTCACAATTTCTTCTTCAGCTGTTTGCTCTTCTTTCGGAACAACTACTGCAGCTATATAATGACTCATCTTTTCCCTCTCCCAAAGTAATCAGAATTCATTTGTAATTCTGTCTGTCTTATTTCTTCATCAGCATCAATATCAGCTATGCATTCTTTTTCGCAGGCTATACAGCAAAATTTTTTAAAATCTTCTGCATCTGATTCTGATTCTAAATATTCTTTTTCACAATTAATACAGGCTTTTTCTTCTATTTCGCATTCCAATTCTTTCATTGATTGTTGAAATTTGTAATCTTTAGCTTGTTTGCCACTCATTTTTTCCACCTACATTCTATCTCGATGCATTCCAAAGCATCTACTTCTCCATCTTTCCAAAAAATTGCTCTTCCGTCGGGTTTTAATACTACCTTTTCTATACCATTAATTGTCACAAGTATATTATCTCCATTTTGTTCTAAATCAACTATATCAATTTTTTCATTTTTGATTTTTAACATCTTATTCCCTCCTATTTTTTTTATCTCCTATTCTACTATCCCCTCATTAAATCTTGATTTATGAGAAAATAAATAATCAGTAATCAGATAATGGCTGTGCAAGACTCTTGCTTTATTTTTATGCCCAAACATTTTTGGAGCATCCTTAGGAAATTCCAACCTTAAAATAATTTGTCTCCCAGTTTGCTTACTAAACCTTTCAGCTTCTTCTATACTTTCCCAAGCCCTAACAGGCATTCTTATGATTCCTTCTTCCAAATATTTTTTTAATTTTTTAATTGAAGTAACATGCCAAACAATCATTTCCTCACTTCCTTCGTCTCCTGCCAGAAATACGAAATCATGTAAATTTCACCCATGCTTTTTCACCACAATTAAATATTCCGCGATTATTTTCTCCATAATCGCAAATTAATTTATCATTATTTTCTTGGTAATAATCTTCACATTTATATGGTGCTTCTTGTTTTGAAATTCTATAACCCCCAGTCCAATCAACCCATACTTTACAATCCCAATGTCCTTCTTTTACTTGTGATTCAACTATCTCAGGAATATTAGATTGAATTTGAGAATTTACAGCTACAAGCATTAACATAATAATCATTCCAAAAGCAATCCAAAACAATGGACTATTTATTTCACTCATTCTTTTTTCACCTTTTCAATACAGCTTAGTCTTTTTATTATTTCTCCTGTTCCTGCGGTAAATAGATTTTTACAACTCTCACATTTGTATAAATCACTTGAATATATTCCTTCTCTAACTATTATCCTTACTCCTATTTGTTCGCATTGGCTACTTTTTTGTCGTAGGCCACACATTGGACAAAATGCTTTCATTTTTTCACTTCCTTACACGCTTCACAATTCATCTACTCACCTGCCTGCTCTGATTCAATAAATTTCTTTCCAATCTCTAAGTATTTTACCCAATGCTCTGGAAAAGCGTCTTTAATTTTCTGTGCATTTATAGTGTCAGCACGACTTAATGCATTGCCAAGTGCTTTTACAAAAGAGCCACCATGCACAGCCATTCCTGATGCCACAAAATATTTTTCTTCCTCTGGATTCACTTGACCACCTCAAATTCAGCTACAATCCAGCTTTCAGTAAAACTATTCCCATTTTCTGATTCATAGTCAATATGGAGATTGATAATACTTATGCAATTATCTGGAAGACATCCATCTGGTTCATTATCCTCTGAAAGATTGCTTTTTGCAGACTGTTTTTTTAATTCACTGGATTCTAGCAATCGCAATTCTTTGGCTTTTTTTATTGCAGATTCTTTTTTTGAAAAAACTTTAATGATTACCATTCCATCGTCCATGCTGTAACGGTCTTTGAATAAAATAAAGCAATTCATTTAACCACCACAGGATATTTTTCCATCAGTTCTTCATACCTTTCCATTATGTCCATTGCGTCTTTTCTTTCAAGACCTGATAATCTACAAACAGTTGTTACGTCAAACATGTTTGTCACTCCTGAATTTTGAACCTTAACATATGCTTCAAATTTTTCTTTTTCACTCATTTTATATCATCTCGATATTTTATAACTTATTTTATATATAAAAAAGTTTATAAACCTATCGCTTTTGTTCCTATCCAATCAACCTTTCTATCCTTTTTATTGATTTTACAAAAAGTTATTTCGGTTCCCTCTAACTCTGTCTTGCCTTTATACTTTTTTACATGAACTCTGAACTCAACTCCGTCAGCACTCTCGATTTTCTTGCACTCCAATATGGAAAATAAAAAATCACTAGTGGTTTTTTCCCACGCAGGTTTTGTTTTCCCAGTTTCCTTATCTGTCTTCAAGTGAGTAATAAAATACTTGTCATAAGGAAGCTTCTTGATTGCCTCAAGGATCCTAAAATAACTAATGTTACGCTTGTTCCAATAACGAAGCTGAACCCCACCATTAACATCGATATGCTCATCGATCCTCATTTGATACTCAGCGATCTTCAATAACTTATCACAACCATCAATAACAACAGCCTTAATGCTCTTGTCCTTCTTGCTATTCAGCCAAGTAACAGTAGCCATAATTTTTTCCATTGTTGCCTCATAATCAATGTTTGTTCCGTCCTCGTCTGTCTTGTAAACAGTTGGATCCTTGACAATGATATTCTCATCATTGCTGTGGTACTTAATCTTTATTGGAATGCATCCACCGTCAAGGTCAAGAATAATAATCTTTTTCCCTTCCTTTACTTCTTCTGGCGATCTGCAGTCAAGAGCGATACCTGATTTTCCAGTTCCATCAGTCCCAATAATGCCAATGCACTCTGTATTAACCATTGAACTTTTTTCCTTCATCCAAGCATCTATCTCTTCATTGGAAAAAATCGTTTTTTTCTCTTTTCTCGAGGGAGAGGATGGAGCACTCGCTCCCTTGCTCCCAAATGGGTCTTCCTCACCCATTAAAAGTCATCCTCTTCTTTTTCTTTCTCCTCACTATTTCCATTCTCTTCATTTATTTCTTCTCCGTCGTCTGTAGGCAGTATGACTGAATAATCTGGGTCTGGCCAAACTCCGAAAACACTAAAAGCTTTCTGATTCTCTTCACCTAAAAGGAATGGAGAACCAACCAAATAAACAAGGCTACCCTCAGCAAAATTTATTTGAAGTTGCTTGTTTGCGAACCCTGTTGGATCTTTCTCTTCGGTTATTGACAAGTCACCAATATCTGTGAACTCGATGACATTATTCTTTTCGTTTCCCTTATCATTAAGCCCTTCCGTCATTACTATTTTTGATGCACTCGCTCTCGTTATAATGAAGTTCTTTATTTTTGCATCCTTAGGCTTGAATAAGTCTTCCCTAACCTCTGCTTTTCCAAAAATGTCTTTGAATCCAACGCAATTGTCCTTGAAAATTTCTTTAGCTATTTTTTTGAAGTCAATCGTTTCTTTTCCAACTGTTACGAATTTCGTTGCTGAAACAGAGTTCAAAAATAGCACAGCATCGCTTTTGCTTGACTTTGTTGTAGCCAAAAACTCAACTTCCTTGAATAACTCAGGGAACTGTTCTGTCTCATTATTATACATTATGAATTGCTTGTTGTCGAGCTCTGGAAGATACCCAATAAATGAGCTTCTTGGTGAAAAGTCAGGAATTACTCTTGTTCTTCTCCACTTGTACTTTTTGCTTTCAGGAGCATACTGCTTTTTGCCTTCTTTGTCAAAAAAAGCACCGTCATTATAACAAATTTCTCCTTTTTTATTGAGGTAACCAAGTTCGGTTGCTTTTTCTTCACCGAGATCTTTAATCTTATTCTCAACTTCGGTTCTGACCCAGCTATCCGAGTCTTTTATCCCTGTATTCGAGATAACAACACCCAAATATTTTTCAGCTTTGCTATTGAGCTGTTTCTTGTACGAGATCTTCATCGTGCTCAGAATGTATGCCTCGACATCAGCTTCCTTCAGACTTTTATTATCCTCTTTTGCTACCTTTAATTTTCCTTGAAATTCTTTTTCAAGTTCCTCTGGGGTGCTACTAATTTTGTTGCACCAAACTTTAAAATGCTCTTCTCTTGAAACCATTGAATCACCTCCAGTGTTCGATTTCATCTTTTAGCTTTTATTTCGTTTACATCAGCTTCTGTTATCTCACTGAGTTCTTTTTGTACATCTGGATGCAAATTATCGTACATATATCTTACGGCACCCGTATAAGATAATCTGTATTTAGAGTTCCCTTCATTTTTGATTAAAACTTTTACAGGAATAAGAATTGTATCAACAATTTCTCGCTCCAAATACACCATTGTATTAGTATTTGGTGTTTCTTCTACCTTCTCTTCAATTTTCTCTTTCACTTTCTTCACCCCCTTACTTATTCATATACATCTTTTCTATTTTCCTTCAGAATTTTTATTGCTTTTTTTAATTTTGTAATACTTTCAGTTTCATTATCAAAGTTTAAATAAACTTTAATTTTTCCATTTTTTGTATCACCTAATTCTATTGAGTCTCTGAAATTATATTCCTTCAATAAATCCAAGATTTCCCTTTTCAAGGTCTCGTCCATTATTACACCTCACTTTGTATTATAAAATAACTTTATAATCTTTATATATAAAAAAGCTTATAAAGGTATTGCTGAGGGTGACCACTTATTAGAAATTAGCATGTCAAAATTCCTAAATTTACCAAATCTTTTCCTGTCCACATTTCGCTTTGAATATCAGGATACTCATCTTGGAAAATTTCAAATTTATCTGGCTTCTTTATATATCCTTTCACCTCAACAAATATATCTTTTTCGGGTAAATAAAAATCAGGAACATAATATTTTCCTAATTTTTTTAAAAAAAATCGTTTTTTCTCATACTGCCAAACAATATTATTTTCATCAAAAAATTTCATGACTGCCAATTCCCATGAAGAACGATAAAAATTGCCTTTGTAATAACCAGTTTTGTAATTTGAAATGATATTAAACTTTCCCTCTATAATCAATTTAGTCATAATTTTTGATTTTTTCTTTTTTGTTTCTTCAGACATGAATGTTCCTTTTCTTGCTTCACTCATCTTTTTTTTTGTTTCTTCAGAAATTATTCTTCCTTTCATTAATTTACTCATCTTTTTTCGTGTCTTTTTAGAAATAATTTTTCCTTTATGGAATTTACTAGTTTTTCTTTTTTGCTCTTCTGACTGCTTTTTTCCTTTGTGTGTTTTGCTCATCTTTCTTTTAGTTTCTTCTGAATGTTTTTTTCCTTTCATGCCAAAGCAGTGTCCTTTAGCTGACTCACTCATTTTTCTTTTAGATTCTTCTGAAGGCTTTCTTCCTTTCATTAATTCACTTAACTTCCTTTTTGTTTCTTTAGACATGGCTTTGCCTTTTCTTGTTTCACCAATTTTTCTTTTCGTTTTTTCTGACATGTGTCTGGCAGAATGTCCTAGCACAAAACGATTTTTTACTATTTCTCCACAACCACATTCACAATGCAAAACTTTTGATTCTTGTTCATCCTCTGCCATAAAAAACATCCATTCTTTTTATTTCCAATAACATAATTATTTAGAAAAAGAAAAAATAAAGGGAAATCTTTCCCCTTTATTCTAATTATATCGGTACAAAATCTGTTGTTATTGTATATATTTTTTTTTCTAGAAGAGTATCAAAATCATAACACAATGTTATTGGTGTAGGTACTCCTACTTCAAGATATATTTCAGCTGTACTATTTTCTTTTGAAAATTCAATCAAATCTGTTTCATACAAATACTCATCCCAGTTTGCCCAATCTAAATTTTCACCTTCAATGTCATCTGTCGGAACAACCCAAATCTTTGCACCGTGACAGTTCTCATAATAGTCGAAACCATTTTCTCCACCACAGTAACTATCTCCTGGGTCTGGATCTTGATTATAGTCACCATCAAATGGAAGACCTTCATCAAACATCTTTAAGCCAGAAACGATTGCTTCTCCACCTATTACTTCAAAATCAGTTATTACTGTTACAATTCCAGTTGCAGGTTTTGTTTCATCAATATCTGCATAATAAATCAGTGAATAGTTATTGTCACTCAATCCTGCTACTTCAAGATTATAATTGAAGTAATTTCCAGCATCTGTATATATTAATATTGCTGAAGGACTTTCGTTACCTTCCCAAATTCCTGGTGTTTTATTTTCTAAGATTAGTCTTTTTTCAATCCCTATCACTATTCCGTCTTCATTATCTGATTTTAGCATTGCTGTAAGAGGCATTGCTGCATTATTTGTCAGTGAATTCTCTACACAAAAAATATTTCCTGCTGCTCCTTCAAATGTTGTTGATGGTTCAGCTATCAGTACTGCTTGTTCTACAGTTGCCGTTATTGTGGTAGTTGCATAATAATCCATTAATGCAGCCATACCAATTACAGCAAACAAAAATACACTCATTACAACTAAAATTTTTTTATTCATTTTGTTTCTCATCTCCGTTTTTGTTTTCTTCATCTTTCTTATATTTATTCATTAAAGATTTACCTATCCCTATTACTCCTATCAATGCCAAGAGCACGAGAGCTAAGAAACCAATAAGCATTGGAGTTGTTATCTGAGGTTCAGTCTGAACATTCTCAAAAACAGTAACATTGTTTTTGTCCTGATTCTCTAACCCAAGAATCTTATTCCTCAAACTCCTTTTCTCTTCCTCATTAAGTCTATTATCCTCTTCAATCTGTCTCAATAACTCATCAACCCGATTTGAGTCTGATTCAACAGGAATCTCAATCAAAACATTTCTGTCCTTGTAAACATACTTGGTACTTCCACTGCTACCCCTTGAAACATATTTTGTGTTCTCAACTGTAATAGTCTCAATAATGGTTTCAGTTACTTGCTCAGTTGCAAAAGCAATGATGCTTATGGTGTAAACCTCTGGCTGAATACTTGGAGAAGTGGTGATTGTAAAAAAAATAGTTTCTGAGTCACTTACCCCTAACTCAAATTGGTCACTAGAGAACTCTGTTTCAAATCCATTCGTGTCACCTGACGAATTAAAAATAGTTGCAATGAGTCCGATTGATTGAATCTCACTCCCTGTATTGCTCACATCAAACGAAATTGTTTTTGTTTGACCGCCATACATACCAAAACTAAACTCACTTTCGTCAATTATTATTTCAGCACTCACTATTGATGCCAAAAAAACCATTAAAACTATTGATAATGCTCTCTTTACTTTTTCACCTTCGATTTTTAACAAGCCTTGTTATTACATCAGACAATGTTCTTAGTTTCCATTCTACTTTTAGTTTATTCAGTTCCCACCAAATCTCTTCTTCGATCTTAATATTCTTTATTAACTCCATATTATATATAATATGATATAGGTTTATAAACCTTTTCATTAATTATAGCATATTTGCTGATTAAAAACCATTTTCCATTACCGCATAATGTGGCAGTTATCCCTTCGAATACCCAGAACGTGCTTCAGATATCTTCCAGCAATCTTCAAACACTTTTTTGTTGTCCTCAAATACTTCTGCTACCCTAAAAATACTTCCATCAGGTTTTTTTTCGTTCCTAACTCTTATCCTTATTTTTCTTTTTGGTTTGCAAGTTGTTATATATTTTCCTGTTCTTAAATCTCTATAATTATCTCTTAGTACATAAAATCCAGCACTTAATCTTCTCAAATAACTCATGGATTCAATTTCAGTATCACTAATAATATTGTCTTTGATAGGATAATCTCTTTTTTGATTTACATTTTTAGGATATTTCCTATTAACTTGGGTTTCTCTGCCAAAGTCCACATTCTGATTAATCCATAAAAGTTTTTCTTTTGTTTTGCTTAATTCCATATCACTTCCAAAAGAGTGAGAACTTTCTTTTAATATTTTTTCTTTTTCTTTTTCTAAAAACTCTTTTTCTCTTTTAAAAAACTTTTTCTCAAAACCTCGAACCAGATCTCTGGGTTCTTTATTGAAAAACTCTTTGATTTCTTGTATCCTTTTAGACATTTTCTTTTCTCCTAATTTTTTTTCACACTTTTAACCATAAAAATCACTTTCCGTTGTTTATATTATATACCTTTTGTGACACCCCAAACAATTCAGCGAGCTGGTTTCTCTTCTACATTCCCCAGACCAAAAAAATGAAGAGTCCAATAAGGATAATGAATTTCCCAATATCAGAAAGTGCTCTTGGTGTCATAAGGACTTTCCCCTTGCTTTTATTTCTGCTTCGCATTTTTTGCACAAACCCCATACACAGTTTGTCTGCCTATTACATTCTAAGCACCGCATTTTTTGTACTCCTCCTTTTTTTTCAAAATTGTTCTATGCATTACATCTCTGCCAATGGCATCCAAAGCATCAGATCTTTTACCAAATTCCTCTGAGAGATTACAAACCATGTCAGATATTACCAATTCAATCATTGCTTGCTTGCAAAACGGTTTCTGAAACATTTTCTCAATCCTTACTCTTTCTTGCACCTTCTCTTCTTCATCCATTTTTTCCAAAACCTCCTAGTTATTATAACACTTCAATTGTTTTTCCTTTGGTTCCTTCCTTACTCATTTGCACCATCTTAATCTTTTTTTCTTTTTCTAAAATTCTTATCAATGCTTTTATTCCAGTTTCACCTATCTTTATTTCTCTATCTGCATCCAAATTGCTTCTATTTTTAAGAAGATATTCACAGAACTCCTTATTATTGAAATTTGGTTTTTGTTTTTTGAATGCTCTGATAGAAGCTAAAACGAATCTTTTTTGATTGCTTTTTTTGATGCTTTTGTAAACAACTTTTTTATCTGAAATGCTATCAAGAATATTTTTCATGGATTGCACATGATATTTTGCAACAATACAAAAAGCACTTTCATAATCACAATCCGATATTAAATTTCTCTTGTCAAGAAAAGCGTGCTGTGCAGCAATTTTGACTACCAATAATCTGCATCTTGCCCAAACTGTTTCAAGTATTTGTTGTCTGCCATCAATATAACGCTTGAAGATGTGCTCATCCATATAATCAGCCATTTTTTTTGAAAATCTTTTAGACGATTCTCTATCGATGCCCATAACAGAATATTTTTCTCCAGGATATTTATTAATATCATTTGTTCTTTTTTCATAATCAAAACCATAATTAACAATTAATTCATTTTTTATTTCAGCTTCAAGTTTTTTCTTTTGATCCAGAGAAACTACCTCAAGTTTGTGCAAATTCAATTGAATGTCTTTTTTTTCTTTATTGCTAAATTTTTTTTTAGTTACAAACATCCTTTGGAAAAATCCTTTCTGTAAAACACTGTACTTAATTTTTTCATCAAAATAACTTCCAGCTACTATCGTTGTATAAGTTCTGCCTTCAATTGTACCATCTTTTGTACTTTTCGAAATGTATCCAGGTTCGTCTAAAGTCATTTGCATTATATCTTGAAGATTTTCAGAATGAGGAGAATGCTGTCCTCTTAATAATACAGATCCTTCATCCCAATTGAGAAGGTCTTTTTTGAATAACAATCTTGATTGTTCTTTCTCCTTACTTTTATCATTGTCTTTTGTCCCTATCAATGCAGCATCAGTTGTCTTGGTTATTTTACAGATTCTGTATCTTGGAAAAATAGAAACCATCAGCCAATATAACGAACTCATCGCTTGACTTTTGCCTGAGCCACTATCCTGAATGGCAAAAACACTAATTCTCGGATAAATATATTTTGCTGAATAAAGTATTTTTGTTTGCAAAACCAATCCGCAGAAAGCTAAAAACATAAGTTCTACAAGATGCTCATTGCCAATAACATATAGAGAGACATATTCTCTAAACAAGGTCTTTAATTTTGGTTCTTGCAAGGGAATCACTCTTTAGGTTTTTCAGTTTTTTCTTCAGTTGCTTCTTCCTTTTTAACCAAAGTCTGTGACTCTTCTTCGGCTATTTCTTTTTCTTTTTCTTCAGCATAACCATCCTGTTTATGAACATCAGTGATATTGAAAGTTATTAAATCTCCCTTGATAATGCTGTAAAACCCTTTTATATCCTTATCAAGTCTTATGTATAATGAGTCTCCAACCTGAACAGCTAATTTTGTGTATATTACCAAATAAATCCCTCCTTTTCCAGTAGAAACAATAATTAAACATAATTATATTATAAACCATTTAAAAACCTTTTGTTTTCTTAATGTTTTTTGAGCATATTTTCTTGTGAAAATCAGAAAGTTGAAAATTAAAAATCATTTTTTAACTTTTTAACTTTTTGATTTCTTGATTAAAAAGCTTACATGGTTAGTATAAGCGAAAAAAAAGTCAAAAAGTTAAAAAGTTAAAAAAATAAGGGGGTTGAGAAGTTATTAAGAAAGATAATAAATCTTAATATAATTAAGTAATAGATAGTATATAATAAGTTTTTATTTTTTTATATTACTACTATTTTTCTTCCCCTTTACCTCTATTCTTTCTCTATGGACGAAAACAGAAAGTTAAAAAGGTGATTTTGCATTTTTAATTTTCAACTTTCTGATTTTTGGCGTTTTTTTGTATTTCTACACAGAACACATATGCTTATATAGATAAGGGTAATATTATTATATTATGAACAAGAAGAAGATTTCTTTAGAAATCTCTGAAGAATATTATTGGAAAGCCAAGGAGTATGGCTCTAAGAACAAAATAGACAAGGGTTTGACTGGAGTAATTTTGAAGTCTTTGAGGGAAATGATTCCAGAGATAGAGGACAGTGTTTAAGGTGGTTTGCAAAAGTCCTGAAGAGACTTATAATGGTTTTTTGAGGAGCCTTAGTCTTCATGAAGCTAACGCTGTAATTCTCTGCATAGAGACAGCTAGACAGAGATTGAAGAAGAGTGAGTTCGAGTCAGGGACACAGTTGGCAAAGCTTAGAGATAAGTTGCTTGATTATAGGCGTAGGGGTTGGGATGTTCCGTATCACGCTGACCCAAGAGATAAGCTGAAGATCGTTGTTTTGAGTAAGTGCAAGATAGAATTGGAGTGATATATCATGGAGTTTTTTGAGAATGAGGTAGTTAATTTGGTTGCAACCATTGCATTGGTTTTGGTTTTGGCTATTGCAGGTTCTGTTATTGGTCACTTCATTGTTTTTGAGGAGCCTGAGTCAGTTGACTTGAGTCAGGTAGCAAACGACATTAATTCTTTGAGAAGCCTTGTTATTGGTTCTGATAGAGTTGTAATCAATATTCCTGATGGGTCTCCTATTACTACATCAAAGTCACAGTTGCTTGTGGATATTTTTGAGAGTCAGATTAGGAGCGAGAATGCAATTGTTTTGAACGATCTTGGAGAAATGGGTTGTCAGATAACAAATAGTTTCTCTATCGATGCAGATACTATGGGCATTAGTTTGGTTTGTCCTGCAGCATAGAAATGATTATGAGTTTGTCAGATAGACAGAGAATGGTTTTTGGCATAGCATTGTTTCTATGGTTTGTCGGAGACCTTGTTAGCACTTATCTAGGTTTTTTGAATGGAGCGAGCGAACAGAATCCTTTTTGGTCTTGGGTTTCGATTAACTTGTTTTGGGTTTTGGTTGTAGCAAAGTTTGTTGGAGCATTCATTATTTTTTGTTGCATTTTTTTGTTAAGCGAATTCGAATCATTTTTTGTTGGATGGGAAAAGACATTGGCTCATTTTTGTACTTGGTTAGCCATTTTTGTTTTGTTGTTCATTGGTTTGCCTGCAACGGTTTGGAATTTGGCATTGTTATTGTAAGGGAGTTTATTCTCGTTCAAAGATAATTTTTAGTTTTCCTCTTCCGCTTGCTCTATGGTTTTCTGATACACAGTATTCAAAGTCTTCTCCAACATGCGTATTTATTTCATCAGTTATTGTTTTTTTTATTGGTGCATATTGGCATCCGTTGATTGAAATGATTTTGCTTTTGACTGGAATGGGTTCTGAGTAGGTTGTCATAATTATATAATAGGTTTAAGTAGTTAATAAACTTTTCTGTTTTTTTCAAGAATAACCATGGTTTTAACCACTGCCTTTTTATACCTTGTTATTTAATCTATTATTAGTAGTTCCTATCAAAGGAACGAAGACAACAAAACGGAGGTAGTTTTTGTATGGCAGATAATAACATGATGACGTATGGTCTCATTGCTCTTGTCGCTCTTTTTGCCCTTGGTTATCTGAATTTTTCAGCAATCCCAGGATCAATTCCAGCAGAAGACGGTGTGATTATACAAGGACAACCCGTAACTCCAGTAGGAGGAACGCAAGTCACAATAACTAATACGACAGCAACTTTGATTGCGAAGAACGCATTCACTGACGCTCAAGTAATAGTTGAAGCAGCAGCTTTGAGGGGTGGAACAGTAATTGATGATGCCAACACTATTGGTGGTGGAAATGCAGTTACAGTTAATCCAGGAGAAGTGCTAACACTTTACTTCAGCAATGATAATCAGACAACTGGTATTGACCAGTCAACTGCAGTATCTTTGGCAGGTATAGACGATTATTATTGTCCAATTTTGGAGGATGTAGTAATGGCTAACGAGGCAGGAGAATTGGTTCCAAATTTAACCATAACAGCTCTTTGTTATCAGGAGTCAGCTTATAGTAGTTGGGTAACTGACGCAGGTCAAAGGAACTCAACAAGCATACCATGGGATATTGGTTCAACAACAACAACAGATGAGGATTGTGTTGATGTATCAATCAAAGCCCCTAATAACGCAGCATACGGTAATCCGTACTCAACTGTAAATTTCGTTGCAGTATTTGACGCAAATACAACTTTATTCCAAAATATTTGGGTTGAGGGAGCAACAAAAGAAAATGCAAGCATTCCAGGAGTATATAAGTCAACTGGTGACTTTGCAAGCGAATTATCATTCGGAAGCATACAGAACTCAGAAACAGTTACTTTGACTGTTTGTGCAAAGACTGTTAGTGGACAAGATCCAAGCGATGATTGTAACGTAACACAGTCTGGAACTGGATGTGATATCAGAATAGCTTTGATGGATCCTACATCCTACTTCGATGAAGAAGGAACAGGAATCAAATGGGCTGTCGAGGATGAAGAAGATAATTCAGCAATTGGTTATGCAGAAGCATTCACCGATTTGACAATATACATACAGGATACAACTAGATAAAAAACATGGAGGTAGTCTTAAATGGCTGATAAAAATGATTTTTTGACTTACGGTCTCATCATTCTTGTAGCTGGTCTTGCATTGGGATACATTACTTTTACCCCAACTCCAGGAGCAATTACAGCAGAAGAGGGAGTAGTCATCGAGGGAGAACCAATAGTTCCGACAGGTGGAACTCAGGTTACAATAACTAATACGACTGCTGCTTTGGTAGCTAAGGATGCATTTACAAATGCACAAGTGGTTGTGGAGTCCGCAGCACTTAGGGGAGGAACAGTAATTGATGATGCAAATACAAGCAATTCGGTTACAGTTAATCCAGGAGAAGTCTTGACTCTGTACTTTGGAAATGATGGACAAACTACAGGAATAGATCAATCAACTTCAATAGGACTTTCAGGATCAACTAATTATTACTGTCCAATACTTGAGGATGCAGTAATGGCTAATGATGCTGGTGAATTAGTACCTAATCTGACTGTAACAGCTAGTTGTTATGCTGAAGGAGCATTTAGCAACTGGACAACTGTTGAAGGTCAAAGGAACTCAACTAGTGCTCCTTGGGATCTCGGATCTACAACAACAACTGATGAGGGTTGTGCAGAATTAACTATCGAAGCACCAATTAACGCTTCGTATGGAAATCCGTATTCTCCAAAGAACTTGGTGGCAGTGTTCGATGTAAATACCGATGCATTCCAGAATGTTT
>Ga0307928_10001355_pt1 | contig 18477 bp, 30 predicted proteins | sample AceLakmetagen232_FD_201815 | JGI IMG/M metagenome (GOLD analysis project Ga0307928, IMG submission 201815) | Saline water microbial communities from Ace Lake, Antarctica - #232 | ecosystem: Environmental > Aquatic > Non-marine Saline and Alkaline > Saline | place: Antarctica: Ace Lake... | reverse complement strand
GCATTTACAGTAACTACAAGCTGATGAATAGGCACCATTTCGTCAAATGCACAGTTTACCTTTGGCATAATTTCTCCTTTTATTAAAACCGCCGGGGCGGATTGATAAACAAGTTTGCCGCCGGGTGGATTAGTCCCGGCGGCGGCAGGTGTAGAAAGGAAGGAAAATGAAACTGAGGGCGTGAAAGCCCTCAAGAAGAAATCATAACACGAGACTAGAAACTTGTCAAGCCCTGAGTGTTTGTAGCTAAGTAGTTTTTTTAAAGGTGTGGTGTTTTGATACCATCACTCTCAGTTAACTTTCACCCATTCTTGGCTATCAGTCAACCATTGTTTTGAGTATTTCTCCATTACCATGCTCCTTTATCTGGACTAAGCTCCAATTTTTTGTCAATAAGAACAGCTATTTCTTGGCATAACTCGTAGGCGAATGTGACGTCTGCCTCAGCCCATTGTTTACCAGTAAATCCATGTCCAACTTCTAACCCAAAATGCTGTAGTTCTTTAACCTTTTTCTCAATATCGGTGTTTTGCCATTGAGCAGGTACTTCAATCTCAAATAGATGGTCTGATGCTCCGTTAAAGTGCATTTCCACCGCATCGGATTCTTTAAAGAGGTCCCCCCTTTCAGGGTGTTCTCTAAGCATTATTTCTTTTAATCGTTTATCTTCGTGCCACCTCCAACGATGTTCGGCAAACTTGACTAAACAAATAACCAATCCTTTTCCAAATTCAGACTTCTCTTCATTCTCCATTATTTCTCCTCCTTTGGTACATTCTTATTCCGTGGCGCCGGGAGAATTCGCGATATGACATTCTGCGCTTCCTGGAGCCCGTGGAATATAAAACCACCCGGTTAATCTTATACTCTAGGCTCTGGATATCGGTTTTCATTAGCTTGGCCAGCGTCAGTATGTCCCATCCGTCGGCTAGGCATTGCTTTGCCAGAATACCGTCACTGTCACACGCATCAACCCGGACGTTTATTTCTGCCGCAAAGGTGACCGGGATTTCGAAGTATGCCCCGTGTTTTGGCCTGTGTCCCTGATCGTCTATCGTTCTGCGCGGGTCCGAAGGCCAGATGCCCTCTTCCAGTTCCCGGAGGTGGACCAATCCCCATCGCATGTGTTCGGGCCAGTATTTGATATCGCTTGGGGCGTACCATTCCTCCATAAGAAGGCACCTCCTTAATAAAGAAATATATCTTGATTCTCCGGTATTATGATTAGCGGCTCTTTGCAGTAGAAGTTTACATCCCCGAAACCATTCCACTCGAACATCATCACGTCACCGCCGAAGATAGCCACGTTGTTTTCATGTAGATACTTCAAGATATAGTCCGTCCAGCAGTCATAACAAGTCTTTGAGCATTGAGTGCGTGACCTATTTTTCAACTCTTTAGGGCAACCTCCGCAATGGCACAAAGTAACAGCATTGAATAACCACCATCTGATTTCTTCTTGCTTGGTCATCTTTTCCTCACTATATCCTGTAATTGCTCAATACTGAGAGACGTGCCTTTTGGGTACTTATCGTGATTGTGGCAGAGCCTGCAAAGGATAATGCAGTTCGCCTCTGAATCATCACCGCTTGCCCTGCCTGTTATGTGGTGTCCGTGAAGTAGGTAAGTTCCGTGGTGGCATATCTCACAAATGTGTCCGACCTTTTCAAGTAACGCCAGTTCAGTCTTTTTCCAAGCCGCCGCCCGCTTTGCTTTCTTGGCTAATGCTTTCTTGCTGGACTTCATCGTAAATCAAATACTCCCTGAGAACATCGTTTGGCTGCTATTTCACAATACTTCTCCTCTATCTCTATGCCGATACAATGACGGAGGAGATTCAATGATGCCCTTACAGTTGTTCCGCTACCCATAAATGGGTCTAATATTGTTTGGGGATTATCAGCTAGTAAAATACACCACTCCATTAAAGGCTCTGGCTTTTGTGTAGGGTGCTGTTTGGCATAAGATACTACCCATTTACGATATATTTTGGCTGGCTTACCCATATTAGTCCAAGCCATTTCACACATAGCAGAAGAGAAATTTTGTGGTTGTAATTTATCCCATACTAGAAAACATTGATTAGCAGGAAGCCCGAAATAATTACCACCCCATATAATAGCCTCCTTGCCCTTCTCAACCGCAGTTCTCAACAATTCAGCATCTACTACGGCATTGTCCCATTCCGACTTTTCATGTTTCTGCCTAAACGGATTAGATGCTATACCTATCCCATACGGAGGGTCAGTAAGAACTAAATCCACTTTAGGCAATTCAGGTAGTATCTCTCGACAGTCTCCGTTATATATAGTAACCCATTCATCTTGGTAGTATGGTTTCATTCCACACTCTCCACGGTTATCTCCGTACTTTCTCTATCGTCTAGTACCACTCTGGCTGACCCTATCTCCATACATTCCCAGTTATCGTCTTTAAATACTTTAGCGTCTACCAACCCATCAATAATAGGCTTACAACATCTAATGAGCGTGTCGCAATCACGGCATATTCTGCTCTTTGTCCTGAAAAGGTAGTTGACTCTTACTTTCTGCATGGTCTCGCCTTTGTATTCTGATTTAGCAATCCAGCCAGTTTCTTCACGGGCTGTCCTGGTAGCAGGTGATTTTACAGCCCAATGCAACTTCCTATTAGGGCTCAACTCTTTAGGTGGTAAGTGGGGCAGTGTTAATGTGTATTTCATTTGACTTCCTTTAGCGGTTTACGGCATATATCGCAGACGTTAATTTCAGCGTAGGTAGTTATTTTACAGTTCGTACAGACTTTCTTGGTGCCAATTGGCTCAAAGAACTCCTGCCAGTAGCCGCCCACCCACTTTGCCGCTTCCCACGGGTCAACATTAGTATTATTGATAAAATCTGACTTCTTGAAAGACTGCCACATTAAGCAGCTTTTAGTTACCGCTGCCGATGCAAGCACCGCCATGCATAAATTTACGTGAGGGTCTCCAACCTCTTTACTCACTCTCCACTTCCTTTGATTCTAATATTTTATCGAGGTCGCGTTGCATTCGTTCCTTGTGTGCGGACTGTCTTGCCTGTTCGTATTCCTGACCCTGCCGCCAGCCAGCCCTCAATTCCTTAAGTATCTCTCTGCGTGTTTTAGCGTCTTGTTTTTCGCTTGTTTCACAATAGACATCTATAATGAACTGCTCTAATTTCTGCTTGGTTAATTTCTCAAACTCATACCACTCAATGCCATAGTCTTTGCAAACCTTGTCTGTTACTGCAAGCCTCTCTTTGGTGTTTAATTCACTACATTTCATTTATCCCTCCTTGCTTAATCTGTAGTCCGGCCCCTGGTTGAAGATAATCATTTATTCATTTCCATATTTCTGTTTTATGTTGGTAAAATTAGTACCTGAATTATCGTAGTCGAACGTCCAAGCCATGTTATTGGGGTTTTCGTGCGGTTTCGCGGATACTTTACAATCAATAATCTTTAACTTATTCTTATCAATTGCCAGGGAAATCATTGATGACTTGATTGTCTGCTCTCCACCCAACGGTATATCTCTAGTAGATGGTTTCTGTAATCCAACTACGGCTACTGAGTTAAGACCGATTAATTTGATTGCTATTTTCTTAATCAAGTATCCGATCTTGTAAAAACCCTCACCATCAGGAACGTCTATATAGTCAATAACATAGAGCGTGTTTGGTTTCTTGATATAGTCGTGGTAGTTCTCATAGACGTTAAGAACTGAGAATTTAGCGTCTTCAGGTATGTCTATGTCCATTACAAACAATCGGTCGCGAAGCATCCCTATACCGCCCTCCAGGTTACTCAGGAGCACCACATCACGTTCTCCGTGTATATTCAATCCGCAAGTCCTTAAAAGAAAACCAGTTTTACCGGAGGACTTACTACCGCCAACGGTCATTAATGAATCGGTTGGCAATACACAGTATTTTTGTAAACCAAAAGGAAGCACGACACCTGAATCACCACCTTGCTTGTAATTTCTCCAGTCAACAGGCTTGGCAGTATCTTCAACAACTCGGTATATTCCATCCCTGCTGCCTACCGCCTCAACCAACTTTTTTTCAACCATCCGGCTGACGATTTTCCTCAAATAGGTGGCCGAACCATTTTTGATATTTCTGTAATGACCATCGCATATATCTAAATAGTGGAAATCACCAGTAGGAACATTCAACCATTGCTCACAAGTATTCTGTTCTGGTTTCTCCGGGAAGATTACCTTTTCAGGTGGGCTGGTCTTACTATCGTCATTCATTAATCCCTCTTGTTTCTATAAGTATTACAATGACACTTATGCCACATACGCCACTTATGACACTTACGTCACAAATGTCACCAAATGTCACAAGGTGTCACAAGGTTTAGCTACGTGAGAGTGGCTTGTGACACAAAAAGTGTCACACCCTAAAAGAGTACGTAGTACCCTTATATATATACGTAATCTATATCGGATTGTTTTAACGATTTCGTAGCTATCCTTAATGGATATTTTTTTATTAGCTACGAATGTCATCGTTTCACGCTCCTGTAAAAATCAGATGCTTGGATTGGTTGCCGGTGGCTCAATACCTCTTTAACCTTTTGAGGACGGCCTGTTCTGCTCTCCCCTTTATAGGATTCTTTTGATGGGTATCTTTGTGCTACTGGCATATCGTTCTTCCAGCGTACATAGTCTGCAAAGTCCTGTGATATAGGGAAATCGAATAAATCTAATTCATTCATTTCAAGCCGCCTTTGGTTTATTATATAGGCTTAATAGTTCCCGCTCTCGCTTTAGTATTTGGTGAACCCTGACATAGCTGATGCCAAACACTTCACCGATTTCCCCGAGGCTTTCTCCCGGGTTTTCCTCCCTGTATTTCACTATTTCCTTGTTGCGTGTCAGCTTCCTTGCCTTGTCGTATCTCATACTTAAACCTCCAATTAAGGCTTATCTTAACGCTTGGGTTATAGTTTGTCAACATATATTTTCCTTTAAAAGCGGGGAGCAGGCTTTCACCCACTCCCCGTTTGCGATATAGTGTGCATCACATTTTTACACACGCTTGAGCATTGGTTTTGACCGTCGTGTATTGCTACTTCTGGACACATCAGCCTTATCTGAACCCCATTTTCGCTCAACTCGTATTCGCTCATGCCGCTCATGCCGCTCACTTTCTACCAGCCCATCATTTCCACGACTTCTTTTTGTGCCGCTTCAACATTCTCAGGGTCTTGCATGCTCTCTTTTGAATATGTGTCAAAGGTCTTGTAGAACCAAGTCGGGGTATATTTCTTATCCTTTGATTGCAGCCAGGAGAAGAACTTTGCCACGGGTGTTTCCTCGCTGGCAGGCTCCTCCTGCTGTTCTGCGCCGGTTACTTCATCCGGGGTGGTTGAAGTGGCTGGCGTGGCAGGTGTGGGCTCTGGCGCGGGCTTCTTCTTGGTCGCCACCGGCTTGGGCTCGGCCTTGATTTCCGTGGCAGTGGATTCAATTATCTCGCCGGTATTTCGGTCCGCGTCTGGTGTTATAAACCCTGGGCCGCCAATGTCCTCGGCGCTGGATTCAATTATCTCGCCGGTATTTCGGTCCGCGTCTGGTGTTATAAACCCTGGGCCGCCAATGTCCTCGGCGCTGGGTAGTGGTATATGAAACGCTTTCCGTAATGCCTGCGCTTCAGCCCTCTTTTCAGCGATGCGTTGTGGATTTTTAACTACTGGCAAGAATTCTGCTCCGTGTGTTTCTTTCTCAAACACACGGCCCCAGCCCACAAACGGCCTGCTGCATTCCTTTTTATAAACGGCTGCCTTGAAGAAGAAGTCCCCGGCGGGTATATTCCAGTCAAGGCGCTCTTCGGCGGTGGCTGGCTTTGATTCAACCCCGTCAAGCTCACCAGTTTCCTGTGCTGCCCGGTATCTGCCGTCAATACTCACAAACGGATTTCCTTGATAAATACTGACTTCTTTCATTAGCGGGTCGAGCCCATAAGCGATTGCTACCTGTGCCAGTATTTTCTTTTCCGGCATCGATAATTCTTTTGGCCACTTTACTGTATTGATTCTGGCTACCATGGCTTGTTCGTCCATTGTAGTTAATGCCTTGCTATCCATTCCGATATTTCTCCTTATTTCCTGCTCTGATTTTTTATTGTGCCGGGTCATTCCGGTGTGGTCGATATCATTCGCGCAGCGGAGTATCCAGCCGTTTACGCCAAGGCCGCCGCCCCATGCTACGGTGAGATTGCCTTGGCATTTTGCACACAGATAGTGTTTTCGAACGGCTGTCTGCATATCTTCGTGAGTCATGGCGGCTTCGGTGATCATCTAACCTCCTTTATTTGCTTTTGGCAACAATCAGAGTGTCCTCTTCATATATGCGGATGCCTGGTATCTCGTCGATGCCAGCCCGGACCAGTTTGCCGATGCCAACTTCGTCGAGTTTTAAGTGCTTGGCCGGGACCAGCGTGATATCCACAAGCTCCCACTTCCGGATTTTCTTTGTCGACGTGGAGCCTTCCGCGGTTTCGATATGCCTTGGTGCCTCTGGCGGTCTTTCTACCGGGGTCAGGTCCTGGGTATGCTCACCCTGGAGGGCGTTCTGCGACTCCGCCAATTCCAAAGCCGCCGCATCGATGCGCTCCGCCTCCCTGCGTTGTCTGTCAATCTCCTTGTTATAACCCAGGATTTGGCCCCTGGTAGTACGCTCGGCATTACTGATTGGCCCGGATACCCGCTTGAAAAATTCGTTAATCGCCTTCAGTTGACTGTTAAGTGGTCCGGTGTAGCGCTTCCGTTCCTGCTCTACCGCGTCCCGGAGGCCGACGATTGTATTGAGGTCTTGAGTGGCAGCCAGCACGCCGACATTATCTTTTATCCCGCGCTGGGTTGTTAAAACCGCCATCTTCTCAACCCGGTCAATTAGCAGTGCGACAACCGTATCGGTCTCTGGCGTGGTTTCTACCACGGCATCTTCGGGAATCACCTCCGCCTGGCTGGGTTCGTGGTTATTGATTTCCGGATCCGCTGCAGGCGTCTCTGCGACTTCATCTACGGCCTCTATCAGCGTTGCCTGCGCCGGAGCCGGTTTCTCTTCGACTGGTTCCCTCCATGCGTTGGCAGGTATCGTTTTAACCTTGTCCCTGAAGCTCGCAATCTCTGATTCCGGTATATCGATGGCAGATACCTTGGCTTTGCCAATGCGCCCCTTAATGGGAAGGTTGACGATATCTCCTACCGCTAAACGGTCTATCGTAAGATAGGAATATTCCCGGCTCATTTCGCCGGAGGTCTCTGAAAAGTACCGCACTTTGACAATATTGGTCATTGATATTCTCCTTTTTATTTATTACCACTGTTAGCCGAGAAGGAAAGCCGCTTTGCTACCAGGCGGCAACTCATGCGATGGGTTGGTTTTAAAATCCCTGTGAGTCAAGAATTTAATGATACGCTTGTTTAATGGGAGGCGTGACTTTGTGCCACAAGAAATGCCCGTAGTTTCTTTCTCTGCGCGTCCGAGAGCGATTTTGTTACCAAGCTTGCGAAGGTTGCGGTCATGGTTACTACAAATGGCGATACCAATACAGATTTTGTTTTTACCAGGGTCATCTATCAGGCAGACCGTGACGTGGCGGTTGGCCACCTTGTGGTGTTCAAAATGTATTTTAGGCATAATCCTTCCTCCCTATGATTTCCGGACTGCTGCCAGCGCCCTGGTCAGGTCCAGGCTGGCGCGCTTGAAAGCTGCCGCCTCACTTTTCAATTCATTTCCTCCTTTATCCGTGTCCTATTACTTGATTATGAATTTCCCGATGGCATGAGATACACAGTAATACCATTGGCTCCTTGAAGTTGTCCCACGACCCTGTAGGCGTGCTGTGGTAATGCGCGGTATGGCTGTTGAGCTTGATACCGCAACGAGAGCATTTCCCTTTAGCCTTTTTAAATACCTCCTTTCTATTTTTGGGCTGTAGCAGCTTAATAACCATCTGCTTACTAACCCCTGTTTTCAAGCCTACCTCGGCAAAGGTCAGCCCTGACAGTCGCAGCCGTAAGGCTCTCTCCCTCATGGGAATGTTAACTGGTTTTGCCACTTTTCACCTCCTGAATACTCTCTTGGAATTTCCGTTTGGCTGTCTTGTAAGCGTGTATCATGCCCTCCAGTTCACTGTTTCTGCGGTCAATATTCGCCATCCCCCGTGCTGCTTCGCACTCGTATTTTGCAGCATCCATCTTCTTGGCAAAAGCAATTGCTATCGTGTCCAGTTGTTCTGCCACCAATGCCCCGAGTGCTTTCTTGTAGTTCTGTTCGGCTATCGCCGCCTCATTGATTGCTTTCACCAAGTTCTTCCCTTTACAGCTCACACTAAAATTCATTAGTCCTGCCTCCTTTAATAATATAGGAAGATTCACCAATTTACTGACATATAGCTGCGATTTTGTTACGGATTCCCCTTTATTTTATTTCCCCGGTGAATCTATGAAATCCTCGTGCATATTAGAAATACTGCTATGAGCGCAAATATCAGGATAGCCATGATTGTGATATTCAGTCCTCTATTCATTTTAACCTCTTTTTTGCCCCAGCTTGGCCAGAATGATTCCGTGTTCCTTTTCCAGCGCTTCGACTTTGGCCCGCATCCTTTTAACCAATAACGGGTTCCCTAATTTCAGGATTTTTAGCATTACGGCTGGGGCGCTTTTTAGGATTTTCTCAAGAGTTACTCTTTTGGCCTCCAGGAGCATAATCGAGTTAACCAGTTTGCCGTTCCTGTGAACCAAGCCCGTTTCCATAAATCTCTTTTTCGCCTTGTTCAATTTTCTTCCTCCTTACCATTTTATTAAATACCAGTAATGCCACCCATAAACTGAGTGGCATCGTTCGTACTTAATCTCTAACTCTCGACTACTCTGAACTCGTTTACAGGCGCATCGAATGTTTTGGCTAATTTCGGTATCTCCGCCTCTGCCCCTGCCCTGGTGTCAAACTCATTCGCCTCTGGGTCCCGTCCTACCGCATCATCTGACCATTGTCCGTCTACCAGTGCCTCTATTTTATACATTTCCTGTCCCTCCTATTTAATCTACCAACACAGCCCACCACTGATTGATAGGCTGTATAAGTGATTAATTCGTCCTCTCCCAGTTACCAATTCTGGCCCCTTGAACCTCTAGCGTTACTATGTGGTGTCCTCTGATTGCTACAGGCGGGGTTTGGATTGTTTCGGCCTCTGCTTGTCATTGCTGGGCGGTTTATGATTTGTGGTTTTTCTTTTCTCTTGGTGTCCCTCCTTTTCTAACTTCACCTATATAATATACTATAAGGTTCACTTTGTCAACCCCTAAACCAACTATTTTAATATTTGTTTTTCACCTAAAAAAGTGCATAAAAAAACTGGGGCAGGATTGCTCCCGCCCCGATTGGTTTCCGCTCTCTAACTAATTTAGTTTTTATTATTCATTCTGGTCAGCAGTGTGGCCAGCTCGGTCAACACTTTTGTATTTGCCTCCCTGGTTTCCTGGTCCGCAAGGATCATAGCAGTTAAGGTTTTTTCGGTTGACCTTTTATCGCACCTATATATCCAAAACATGCAGGCACCGAATACCGCCCCGACCCCTCCTATCCTGGCGATTTCAAGTATGGCATCAAACATCAGTGGGCCCCCTTTGTCCTTTTATCCATTTGGTTCCCCAATGAATATGTCCGTTAACATATCCTATAGAATAAATTAGCCAGATAATAGCAGCAATCCGCAAGTCGAAAAAGTATCCAACTAGTGCCCCGGAGGCAAACCATAAAAGCTGCATTAGCCATTCGATTTTTACCCATAGGTCTCTCCAGAAATAAGTCCATGGCCTGGATATCCACGGGGTAATATTAGTATATAGCCAGCGATACCAGCCCATTAAGCGCCTCCTTTTTTATCCTCAAGCGTGGCAATCCGGGCATTCAGCTTTTCAAGCTTTTCGTCGATAGTTTCCTTGGCTGCTATCGGCGGTAATGCGGGTTCTTCGTGAGCCACAGGTAAGCCCAAGTCGGAGTATAGGTTCCTATATAACGCCGGAATCCCGACGCATATTTCTGGACAGTTATTGTTTTCAGCCCTTTCTCTATACTGGTTGACGTCGGCTCCCTGTGGAATAATATATACTCGCCTGGTCATTCCAACCTCCTATGGTGTCAATTCAACTACGGTTCCTGCACTTCCAGCAGTTCCATTCACGCCAGTTCCTGCGGCAGTACCGCCAGCCCCAGCTGCGGCGGTTTCAGTACCAGCGGTCAGTTTATTAGTTATAAGAGCCAGGAAACCACCTCCACCTCCGCCTCCGCCACCTGCGTTAGTCGCGGGGCAGCCATCACCGCCATCGCCTCCGCTAACACTTATAACTCCGCCAGTATTATCTATCTCTGGCGATGCCAAGACTAAGGTTCCGCCTGGGGCTCCTCCGCCACCTCCAGACCCGTTGCCGGTATCTCCGCCTCCGCCTCCACCGCCAGAACCCCCAAAGAGTTTAGTTATTCCAGCAGCCAGATATTGCTTAAGCGTTATGAGAGCTACGAGACTTCTAAATCCGCCAGAGGTAGCTATGGGTGCAGTAACAGTTCCGGCTATTCCACCTGCGTGGTCGTCACCGGCCCCTCCTACACCACCAGAAGCGCCCAAGGCCGGGGTCACATTATTGGCTGCGAGTCCTACTGCGTCACGTCTGCCGGTACCGCCACCAGATACGGCGGCCAGACTCCCTTCGTTTAGCGGGGTACCGCCACCAGAAGTCGCTCCAACCCCACCCACTGCTGCATCCTTATCTTCGTTATCCTCGATGAATCCATTATTATCTATTTTGGTCTTGGCAAAGATCCTGAAGCATTTACAGTAAAGGTGTTTTGTGGTGTCTACGGTTAGGGTATCGTAGTACATATCTCGTGTCAGGCTGGTATCCGCGTTGATAGTTACGTTTCCGTCAGAACCATCACCAAATGGCGAATAGCCGCCCGAAGCAAGCATTGTTTTAATTTCGGCCACGGTTAAGGCTGCAATATTACCGCCCGTTTTCCTGCCAACGATTCGCTGCTCGGCTACCGTTAAAGCCAGCGGGGTGTCATCGGCATTGGCTGCCAAGATAGTATTGGCGTCAAACTTGTCGTTGATTTCATCGAATTGCGTTTCCAGATTATTCATCCGGGCAGCACTCAGCGCAGTAGTACCAGCAACCCATACGGTTGGTGTATAAGCCATTAAGTCACCTCCGAAAAAGTATCAGTCCTTTTTACCTGCAGGGATTCCAGTACCGTTTTAGTTCTGGTATACAAAACCCTGGAAATCATAATGCCTGAATCAGCTCCGGCCCCGGCTGCAGCGCCGCTAAACCAACCAACCTCTTTAATGGTAAATCCCACGGCTTCGGCTGGACCGAAGTAAACCGTAGAAATGCAGCTACCCACGCCTCCGGAAACCGGGGAGGTTGTCAGCGCCTTTCGTTCCTCTTCGGTTATTAGTATAGTCTGCGCCACGGCTACGGCGGTGTCATCACTTCCCAGGGCGACGTACTTAATTTCACCGTCAGCCACGTCGCCCATGAAAATGTCACGCAGCATATTAAAACCGACGTTCATAATTGCATTGTGTATATTCGTAACGTCGAGTATTTTCCCGTCAATGCCGCGGGCTGTTATTTCGACGTTTGTGCCTATCCTATATAGTGATTCCTTTTTCATTGATCCTCCAGCCGGGTATTAATAGCAAAACAAAGCAACTAATTACAGTAAAACAAAGCAGGTATTAACAAACTATCGGGGCGGTCCCGCCACAAACCACACCATCAACCACGGTGCAAGCCCAGGCGGTTTTCTCTATAAGCTCATTCAACCCGATAACTTCAGCGTCGGACACAAGGATTATCAGGATTTGCTCGGAGCCTACTTTGATGCTGTCAATTAATTCATGCTTCATGTCGGTTATTGTTCTGAAATAGTCGGACCAGTTACCCTGCGTCGGCCCTTGGATTCCTACCACCTTATAAAAAGTATCTCCGCCTATTCCGTGGATCGTAACCGATTCTATTAAACAGGCCTCTAAAGAAAGACCCACCTCCGCATAGGTTATGTCCTGGGTTTGCCCTGGGGCAAGTCCGGAGGTTTGCGTATCGTAAACCACCCTTTTCCCGTCCATGGAGAATCTATTAATCTTCGCTTCCCCGGCTTCTATTGAGGCATTGGTATCGGTTAGAGTGGGTTCGTCGTCGATGGCGTCATTCCACCCGGTGCCTGCGCCTTCCTTGGCTAACTGCACCGCTATTTGCGGTTCGTTTTCAACTAATACCAGGATGTCGTATTCCCCAAAGTAAACTATCTCAACGTCTTCAGCATTAGGCGGAGCGGTTTCAAAAACAATGACGTCGCTGCCTTTATTCCAGTAACAATCTTTGGCAGTGTCGATGCCCTTTATACCTATCGTCTGTGCCACTGAGTTGACCTCTACGGTGGGTACCTTAACAATGGGGTATCCTACTGTGAAGGATAGTCTAACGGCGTCTCCAGTGAAGTTCTCGGTCTGCACGGCAGTGGTTCCTTTGCCTCCCCGGATATACTGGCGGTTGCGATATCGTGGGTTAGAGTTGGTGGTATGGAAAGATTCCTTTATGAAATCATGATCGGCGGCGTCGGCATTCCAAGGAGCGGCAGTAGTAGTGCGAAGTTGAAAATAAAGTTTTTTATCCTTATCAATAAACCAGATAAACCCCGCCTTTTCTGCCATTTTATTCATACACAGTGAACCTTTGGCATAATTAAAAATAGCTTCCTTCACGGTGGGGCCGTCTTCAATATTCCCAATCGTGATTCCCTCTGCGGCAAAGTAGTTAGTAACAAAATCCCTAACAATATCCCCACTGGTTTCGGCTAAGTAAGATTCAGCAATCAATCGCTTATCTGCTAGATATTGCCAGTCTATCATTTTTACTTCATGCAGGACGATTCCGCCAGTACCCATGGTTGTTTTTTTAGCAGAGAAAACAACCCCGCCCATGGCCAGTGCCCCGGAATCATAAATCAATATCGGCATTCCCCTGGTATAAGTTTCGGAGCCGTCCTCGTCGTAAACCACGAAGTTCGCGGTACCCCTGCTTTCTAAAACCATTCTAGCGTAAAGACTGTTTTTTAAATACTGGATAGCGTTACCGCCGACGGTCACTGTTAATGCCATTTTATCCCCCGGTCCGCATTATTATAGTATCAACTAGAGCCTGTCCAAGCGCCTCTACTAGCACTTGTTTGTCTAGGTAGACTCTTATATCAGCTTTCTTTCCGCTGCCTAGCACAGACTCTAATTTTGACAGTGGTATAACGGCTTCCGGGCCTTTTTCCGCGATAGTAGCGTCCATGCGCTTCATGGCTATACCGCCGGTCGCCAGCATATTATCCGGAGTAAAGTCACGAATCATATCGTCTACTTTATCCCCAATGCTTCTTTCGTCACCGGAACTCGAACCGCCGGAGGACACTCTTTTCGTAACATAAGTAGTCGTTACGGTTTGATTAACGTCTTTTAGTGTTTTTTCCAGGGCCGTCTGGTAGAGGTTGGCTTCTGTCAGCCGTTCGTCGAAGCTCAACTTTACCGCTTCCTGTGAGGCCACCAAGTCGGCCATTTCTTTCTTAAAAGCGATAGTAGCCAACGCTTCCCTGATTTCGTAGTCTTCTTTGACAAGCACCAAAGCTGCCTGCTGGAAGGTTATCTTCTCTTCAAGCTCCTCCTTGAGGCGCTCGGTATCGTCGATGGCCTTCTGCCGGATATCCTCCATCTCGTCGCGCAAGGCGTTTTTATAATCGCTCCTCTCCTCCAGGAGTCTCTCGCGGTTAATTGACACCAAGTATGCATCAAGTGCTTTTTGGGCTTCGGCTTTTTTCTCATCGTCCGCGGCCTCAAAGACAGCAGTTTCCAGTTCGATTTGGCGAGTTTTCCTTGCCCTCTCGCGTATGATTCTATTCTCGTGCTCCGTGGCTTCATCGATGGCGTCAATCTGACCCTGAATCCGGGAAATTTCTGCGCTGGCCTCCGCATTCATGGTCCTTATTTTTTCGTCGTATTCAGACCGCAGGAGTCCGATTTTGGTATCATGGGCTGATTGCTCCGCCGCCAGCTCTTCACTGATAAGGTCTTTCTTCTTGTTAAAGGAAGTAGTGGCAGCTTCTCTTAAATTATCATAATAGGTCATCGCCGCCGCTTTTTGTTCTTCTAGTTGAGTTCTAATAACTTCAACCATTTTCCTGGCTTCTCTTTTAGCCACTTCCGCATTTAGCATGCCATTTATCTTTTCCGCGTCTTTGGCTATCTTGTCTCCGATTCCCGGTATCCAACCCGCAAATGCCCGTAAGCCACCCATTATCTGTGATAGGTCCGTGAGTATCTTGATTTTGACGCCGGATATCACATTCTGAATAAAGCCCCAGACCTTATCCCAATTCAACCACAGGGCCATGGCCGCGGCAGATACCGCAGTCAGCCCTAATATAACCCAACCAATCGGTCCCATTAAGGCATGAAATCCAGCAATAAGCATGGGAAGCATAATCATCAGTGGCCCCAGGGTGGCCAGGACCACGCCAACGACGGCAACCACTTTTGCCAGCCCGGCTGTTAGCCCTTTGTTTTCTTTGGCAAATTCTACGACTTTCTGAATTATAGGTTTTACAAAGTTTACTATTTCCATAAAAGCCGGAATAATGGCGTCCCCGATTGTAATAACCAAGGCGTCAAATCCCTCTTTCATGATAGCTATCTGTGTTTTATTGGAGAGCATCATCTCTTCAAAGGCAGCCATGCTGGCGCCTTCGGCATCCGCCATGGCGTTGAGGTCGGCAGTAAACATCTCCACGTTTTGCCCGGTTAGTCCGATAATGCCCTGCGCTGCTTCGATGGATCCAAACATTTTAATTAATGCCTTATTATCGCCCTCCACGGATTTTGTTAGAATGTTGATAGTTTCTGCAAATCCCAATTCCTCTATCATGGCCTGCCCGGAAGTGTAACCGAGATTTTTCATGGCTATTTCCATGTCTGCAGTCGGTTTCTGGAGTTGCACAAGAGCCTGCCTTAATTGGACCGCGGCTATCTTCGTTGGTGTACCCTGCTTGGTTAAGGTGGCCAGAGCAGCAGAGACTTCCTGGAAGGACACACCGGAGGCCGAAGCGATAGGTGCTATTTGGAAGAGAGAGGCGGAGAGTTCTCCAAAAGTAGTCTTGCCACCTTTCACGGTAGTAAACATTAAATCGGCCACGTTTCTGACCTCAGACATTGGCATTTTAAAGGCATTCAGGACAGTGGTCAGCCCGTCGACGGCAACCTCTGTGGAGGTTACTCCGCCAATAGCGGCTTCTGAGGCTATTCGTAGGAAGTCCAGGACGTTCTCTTTTGGAACGCCCGCTGATATAGCCTGGTAGAGAGCCTTGGCAGATTCAACCGCGTCTAGGCCCATGCTGGAGGATAGCTCCAGAACTTCGTCAGACATTCCAGCCAGTTCCTCCGTGGTCAGTCCCATCATGGTATTAACTTCGCGCATAGCAGCCTCAAAATCAGCCGCCGCATTTATGGACACACCAAAGCCTGCCAGGATAGTGGCCCCGGCTGCGGTCATAGCAATACCGATAGCCTTGTGGTGCTTCTGGATAGTTCCAGTTACACCTTTCATACCCGCTTCCAGTTCGGCAGTGTCTATGCCGAATCTAAGTAAGGCATCGCCCAATTTTATCGCCACTAGTTACCCTCCTCTTTCCAGACCGACTACTTTTAGCAAAGAAAGCCTTATCTGATATTCTGGTTTCATTTTGGTTGGAAGATTGTACTGTTTTCTTGGGTTTTAACCTTTCGCTTAACGCGTCGATCATTAAATTAAACTTGGCGTCGGTCCAGTTATTGATTATATATTCCGGGGTCAAGTTCCATTCATGGAGCATAAATTCAAAGGCCCCGCCTAGTGAGAGATTCTCTGCATCACTTCCCCCAGTGTCTTGCTTAAAGGGAAGGCTATTTCTATCACCGCGTTGAAGGCGTCAGCCAGCTCCTTTTCTGTCGCGCTATCTTCTATTTCCTGGCGGTCCAGGTCGATGGCGTACTCAAAAAATAAGTCAATCACGTTATCCAGAGAGGTCACCAAAAGGAGGTTTAGGGATGCCGTGAACTTTGCGGGATCATCTGTGTCCGTATTAAGCGCCTCTGGCAGGTTATTCAGGCTCCCCACGACGTGCTTTCGCCACTCCCTGGCCCTTTTAATCACCAGTGGTTTTACTTGGTATTCTTTGCCTCCAAGTTTGACCACTATGGCGTCTTGAAATAATATTGATTCCTCTTTTTCCATTGTCATATTCGTATCTCCTTTTTTATAAATAATGCCCCAGGGAGCCACACGGCAAGCGCCACAGGCCCCCTGAGGATTAGCAGGTTACTTCCCTTGTCTATTTGATTACAGGCGGCTTTACGCCTCGTTATCCACGACTGTGTAGGCGTCTTCACCCTTGGGTTTTAAAGCGTGAAAGGTTACCGGAACAATGGTTTTTACGCCCTTCTTGAAAGGAACTCCAACCGCCCCCATCGTGATAACCTTGGGCAAAAATATCTGGCGAAGGTATCCTTCCGGAGTCAAACCTTGCAATCTGATATTCATGACTTTTCTGCCCCCAGCACCGACCCGAAGAATGTTACCAGAAAGAAGTGAGCCAGACATAGCAATTGCCAGATTTGCCAGTGACGCTTCTGCCATATTACAAACAACGTCAATGGTTTCTTTGGTAAGCGCCCAGTCTATTGGCACCGTTTCCTCAGCAACCTCAATATCGTTTCCTTCAGCAGTGTAGGTCATATCTGCGCCGTCTTCGGTATAGCCAATATCAACGTAGGGGGAACTTAATGACATTCCAGGTACAGTTCCGCCAGGCTCCACGGTGTAGACTGTGCCGTCGATTTCCAATGAATCGATGAAGCAGTGTCTTTCAACAGCGCTTTCCCATAGTTCGACACGGATTCTGGCTAACTGCCAAGGCCCGCAATCAGTAACGGCAGCATCCAAGTCAATATCGGTGATTATGTCTGCGATTGTCGTGCCTAAATCCCAGTCAAAGAAAGAAGCACCAAGCTCGCCTATTCCACCGAAACCAACTGCATCAGTTAAGGCTGCGCTATACTGTAACCAGGCAGCGGTTCCCGTAGCGCCCTGGAAGGGAACTACTGTAACTTCAGCCCAAGCGTCAGAGTCGGGGTCTTCGAATCTGAGTTCGAATTGCATGAAGTTACCAGTTACGGCATTCATATAATGCCAAAAACCATAGTCGGTGGGGTCTGCTACAAAGGTGGTTAAGGTCTTTGCGACAGATGGGGTAATAGTAGCTTCAAGGTGCGTACTACCAGCATTCCCAGTACCGGTTTTTGTCAGCTTCACAGACCAATCACCCGCGTACTGCTTATCAGTAGACCATTCAGCCCTTGCGTTATTAGGTTCGCGAACACCCAGACTGCAGACACCAGTTAGTACTTTAGCGATATCTCCCATTTAGATTCCTCCTCTGCTTAAGGCTACTTTGATGTTGTGAGCAGCTCTGCGCTCTGCTATGTCCGCCTTAGATAGAAATAGCTTCCTTGTGCGTTTTCTTGGCTCCGGAGTTTTCTTGACTTCGGTTTTCTTGGGTACTTCCACGGGTTACCTCCTTAAGTTTCTGCTTTGAACATTATACTAAACGTCGCAATTACTCTGAACATATTGGGGTACTTTTCGTCTGATAAATCCTGCGGAGGAACTTCCTCTTCGGCAGACATAATAAAATATTCACCCACGGCTACATTTTGGATTCCCTGCAGGTTGTTATAAAGCTGCAGGTAGACAGCCTGGCATTCCATAATATCATTAGCCCAGAACTCAAACGTGTAGCTGGGCGTAACGATGCCCGGAATGTATTTGTCAGATATGCCTCCGACTCCGAGATAGCTGATAGCAGGCATGGTCGTATCGTGAGGCAGTCGAAGGAAGTATATTCTGGTCCCCACTAAATCGGTTAGAGTCTTGCAGGTGAGTAGGTATTGAAGAATTAATTTATTTACATCTGCTATATCTGTCATGCCTGTTTTAGCCTCTTATCAATATTTGTAATGAAATCCTTTCGGTACTTTTCAAAGCCGGGCCTGATATATGGCCTTGGTGGCATCTTCCAGCTACCGTCTTCATTCTGAGTCCCGGTTTCTAAAAAGCCTCCATATCCGGAGGTGGAATAAATTGCCGCGGTTAGTTCCTTCCTTGCCACTGGCATATTCGGCCCCACTTCGTATTTTATGCCATTGGCATTGTATCCTGTTAGATATGGACTATGCCCCACTGCATACGCTGCTATATCAGTCATGGTGTCGACTATTCCTTTTCTAGTAGCTTCCTTCACCTCCTTTGTAGCTTCCTTAATTCTAAGCCCGGAAAGGTCCAGTTTTACGGTTACCTTGCTCATCGTACAACCCGCCCCAGGCA
>Ga0307928_10001354_pt1 | contig 18494 bp, 28 predicted proteins | sample AceLakmetagen232_FD_201815 | JGI IMG/M metagenome (GOLD analysis project Ga0307928, IMG submission 201815) | Saline water microbial communities from Ace Lake, Antarctica - #232 | ecosystem: Environmental > Aquatic > Non-marine Saline and Alkaline > Saline | place: Antarctica: Ace Lake... | reverse complement strand
CTAAACGCTGAAAAGCGTACAGAAATCTCTTATTTGCCCGTATTTTCTAGCGAATTACTTCTTTATTCTGCCTTTTACAGCATTTAAAATTAAATCGCCACCAATAGCTGTTGCAGCTACTTCAAATCCAGATAAATTAAGACCTGGAAAATAGTAAGCTACTGCTCCTATTAAGCCTACTCTAACTACTGTTTCGCCAAGTAGTTTCCATTCTAAATCATCTATTTTGCCATCTGCTAAGCTGTGTTTAAGCCATCCTAAGATGGATCTTAATAATCCAGCTCCAATTCCATATAGTGGTGTTAAATCCATTTCTAAGCCTCCTAAGCTATTTTTTATATATTTCCTGTAAGTTGTAAGGTAAGTAGTAAAAGACCCGCGAGAGCGCTACCTAGGCTTATAAGGAGCTTTCTGTGAATCTTTTGTGTTGTTTTGAGCTCTGCAAATCTAGATTGACCATTAGATAATTGTTTTTCAATCCTGTCTAGTTTAGTATGAATTCCAGCAATTAGCTCTTTAGCAGAATATTTGACATAAGCTCCATTGCTATTTTTTTTGAATATTTTGATATCATCCATTTATCTGACCCCCTGATTCGATTGTTAGATTACTTCCTGGGTAAACAAAAATATAATTGCCTTGTACAGTAAGTGTTCCACCATTTAAGATTCCAAGACCGCCATCTGATATGTTTAAATTTCCTGTAATTGTGTCTGCTTCTGTTAATGTGCAATCATCTCCATTTATGATGGTCCAATCTCCAGAAGCAGGAGGAGTGCAGGAATTATCAGGAGCATTATAAGTTAAATAATCAACATATAAATCTGTTGGTAAAAGAGTTCCTTCTAATCCTTCTCCTGCTAAACCTGGTAACTCTGAATTAAATTCTAATTTGATTTGGTCTACTGCATTACAATCTGTTAAATCACTGTTTGTTAGAGTGAAAAGAGTCCATGTTTCATCACTAAAATCAGAAACTGTAAAATTTTTGTATGCACAATGAACGCTATTTTCGAGAAGTTGAAATTGGAAAAGCTTTTCTCCTTCTCCTGTATCAAATTCTTCCACATCAAGCCAAGCCCATACAGTGACATTATCTGTATTTGAAAAATCTGTTGATGATATTGATTTGGAAATAGTTGCAATTTCATTTGTTCCAGAATCAATATCTACTTTACCTGAATAAGTTCCTTCTGTTTTTGAAAGTGATGATGTTGTGAAAGTATCACAGTCATTTGAGGCACTCCAATCACCTACATTTTCAAAATCTTCAAGAACTGTTCTATCTGTTTGAAGGTCTCCTGTAAAAGCTCCTGGTGTTGGAGAAGGATAAGCTCGCATTTGGTCAAAATAAACATGAGAAGGACTTCCATCTTCTGAACTTAAATAAAATGTAATATAATTAACATCACTACATCCTGAGTCATAACAACTTACAGAACGACCAGTCCATGTTTCATCTAATGGCCATGTTACTCCTTCTTGTCCTCTTCCATCAATATCTATTGTGAGATATTCATATGTAAATGAATTTGAATCTAAATAAGTGTACCAGGTAACATGATCATATCCTGCTAAATACAAAGAAGACCATGTTTTTGTGATACAAGCAGTTCCAAGGTTGCTTTCAACATTAAGGTCAAGAGAATAATCTCCGCTATAGACAATAGTGTTTTCCTGGGCGATAGCCCCTTCATCATCACATCCGCCTGATGCCCAGCCAGTAGTGGTTTCAAAATCATCTATGACAAGAATATCTGCTTTTGCAATTCCAGCAAGGATGATAAAGATACTAATTAACTTTAATGATAAGCTTCGAGCCGTCATAATATACCTCCCCTTCCTGACCTGTTCCTAGATAGATTTTATAATTTGTAGTAATATAAATATGTTCAATTTCATCTGAAGTACTTCCAATGTTCTGGCCGTTAGTGTCTAGAGGACCACTTAATTGTGGAGTTGTATCTCCTAAAAGAGATCCTAAAAATGTATCACAATTTCCATCTCCATCTATTGTGTTCCATGTTCCTGTGCATGATGTACAAGCGAGGTTATCTCCATTTACATAAAGTGCACTGCCTGTTGCACAAGTAGTGTCAAAATCTATTTTACTTTCAGAAATTTCATTTGCTGATATATCTGCATTTGCATCCCAAGCATTTGCTACACAATTAGAAATCTCTGAGCATTCATCATGAGATGCATCTGTTTCATCGTAATTGCAGATGATATCAGTTGAAGCTGAAACATATTTGCAGAATTTTCCATTTGCCATTGTGCCTGTATCAACAAAAACTGCATCACCTATCTGTGTATTTAGTTCAGATAGATCATCCAATTCTGTTTCATAGATTATATTTGAACATGAATTTGTGACAGAACAGTTTCCTGATCCTCCACTATCTCCACTGTCGTCAGTTCCGCAGGAAAGAACTCCGTTTGCATCTGTATCTATTGTATCGCAATTAGTTAAATCAGTAATATTTAATTTTGTGGTTTGCAGAGGGCCTGTCATAGTGTCTCCGGCAATATCAACGAAAGTATTTAAGTCAGTTTCAATATCTTCTTTGTCAATATCTAAGACATAGGCTGGAGTAATCCATTCTCCAGCTGTTGCATTTGCCCATGAGACTGTTCTGATTTCTAGAGAAGTATTGTAAAGTTTGTCTGTTGTGTAAATTATATTATCACAGCTTTGGTCGATAGAACAATTATTGATAGTTGTATCTGTATCAACTAATGTACATAAATCAGAAGTTGCTCCTGTTATATTTAAACAATTTAAACCTCCTATGAATGAATTAGCAATAATATTAAATGCTCCTGCATTCCAATTTCCTGTTAATGGTGTAACACCATTTCTATGAACTGAGAATGGATCTGATTCTGAACTGCTTGGTGTTGCTATTCCATTACTAATAATTACCCAGTCAAACTCCCATTTATGTGTTTTAGGTGGAGAAGGATTGGTTGTATAGAATTGGAGTTGAACAATTCCTGCATCATCTCCTGTTCCAATATGGTTTTCTTCATCATATATGGGATATGTAAATACACCAAAATGTTCTCTTATTCCTTCTTCAGCTATTCCATGCCAATCATTATCTGGGTAACTCCAAATTCGTACGTGCATGATATGAGGTTCATCTAATTCAGTTTTATATCTGTAAACTACTTGGTTAAATTCAGTTATGCCTGTAAAGTTTACTCTTAAATCAAAATCACTAGCTGTTTCTGAAACATTATAAGAATATCCATTGAAATTCTGTATGTCTGCTAATACTCCCTGACTTGTTCCTGTAATTGTTGATATACTTGAAGCATTAAAGTAAGTTGTAACTAAATAACTTTCTACTGTTTCATTAAAGTCAATACAAAGCCCTCCACCATCTAGATAATCTCCATCAATACAAGCAGTTGAAGCGTTTGAATCTACAGTAGGTGTATGATTGTCGATAGAGTCTACTCTAATATCTGTATAAGTTCTATCTGCTGTTGAATTATTTGGAATATATGTATCTATAATTAAATTTACTCTTGTTGTTTCATTACCTGTTTTTGTATGATTGTCGATAGAGTCTACTCTAACATCTGTATAAGTTCTATCTGCTGTTGAATTATTTGGAATATATGTATCTATAATTAAATTTACTCTTGTTGTTTCATTACCTGTTTTTGTATGATTGTCGATAGAGTCTACTCTAACATCTGTATAAGTTCTATCTGCTGTGCTGTTAGTATCTAAATTATCTTTTGTTGGATAATTAATTGATTCATTCCATAGACCATTTAAAGTTCCAAAGAGATTTTCTGCTGTGAAGTTTCTGGGTTTGATGTTTATGTTATAAGGATAAGAAATATTTAAGATAAAACCATCATAAAACCAGAAAGCAGGGCGAGTCCAATAACTTGCGGTTGCTGTTGGAACTATTAGAAGTAAAAAAAAAGTAATTAAAACTAATTTTCTCATACAATTTCTCCTAAATAGGCTTCTTGATTGTTCTCTTTTACGCACCGTGTATAACTTTGAACTTCGCCGTCATTAGTTTCGCAGGAATATTTCCCGCCATTAGCTGTTACTTTAATAATTTGAACTTCTGAAGTTTCTGTTTCTATTATGTTAGATAAATCTTCCCACGGTTCGGGGCAGATCTTATTTCCTAGTTCTGCATTGAAACATTTTTCTCCTTCTCCCCACGGTTTTATTGAATCGCAGGAAGGTATTACTAAATTTCTTGAGACACAGCGCTTTGCTTCTGGGCCTAAATTTTCTGCAGCTAAGCCGCCGACTATGACTAAACTGAGTACCAAGACCGCTTCAGCGATCGTTCTATATTTTTCCATTTAGATCTCCACAAGACAGACAGTTTTTTCTGTCTTGATTTTATTTTCATTGTCTCTTAGACAGATGATTGCTTTATTTAGCATTTGCTTTTTAAGTAAGAATTTATCATCATTCTTTATTTCTTCTGTTCCGCCAATAGCAAGAGTTGCAGGAATTAAGGATTTATTAATCCAGCCGTTTGCGAGAGCAAAATCAAATTCTTCTGTGTCCCATAAAAGAGCGTTGTTTAAAAATTCCTGAATATAAGATTCTTCTTCTAGAAGATTTTTATATCTTGATGGAAATACTTTTTCCTGAATTTGTCCTCCTGATTTTTCAACGAGAGAATTTGCTGTTTTAAGAGAATCAGCTGTGATTGCTTTATTGACAACTCTCGGACTCCAAAAATTATACCATGTTTCTTTAGTGTTTGGATCAATATATTTACTGAGTTCGACGAAAACAATTTTAAGAGCATCTCCGATTCCTGCTTGAATATTTGTATTATAAGTTCTTCCGCAGGGAATAAGCTTTTGCCCTTCTTTAATTGCAGTGAGATAATTTTTTGCTTTGCTTCCTTTAACATCGTGAACTTCAACAATCTGAACATTGATTGAAAACTCATTCTTGAGTTTAATCATTTGAGAAGTATGAGGTTTAAGAGGATATTTATAATCAGACATTTTTATCATAGCTCCTTCAGAACCTGGCATTTTTGAAGCTTCTATAACTTTCTTCTTTAAATCATCCAGAGATTTGACTAATTTTGGGATGCTAAGATTTATTTTTTTAGAGCTGGAGAAGTTTCTTCTTAGAATAGAAGATCTTTCTTTGAAATCAAGAGAGTGTATATCTTTTCCGTTAAGGAAAAGAAGATCATAAAGATTGAAGATAAGGCCCGGTTCTTCTTTTGAAACTTCTTTTTCATGAATACTTCCTGCTGTATCTGCCCGGTTCTGATGTTTTCCGTTTTTCCAGAGTTCTAATTCTCCTTCTGTAATAAAATTATGGCTGATTTTTTTAAATTCTTTAACAAGAGAAGGAAGCTTGTTTGTAATATCTGTTTTTTCTTCAGTCCAGATAATTACTTTTTCCCCTAATTTATGGATCTGACATCTTGTTCCATCAAACTTTTTTTCTACAAGAATACCCTCGACTAAAGCGTCTTTCCAGCCCCGCAGGCTTTCGATAATCTCAGCTACGGTTTCAGGTGAATATATTTCTTCTTTGAATCTGCCGTGAAGAGGTTTAGGTTGTGTAACAAAAGAAAAAGGAGTTACTGCTTTTGCGAGCTCTTCGCTCATTTCGTGCAGTTCTCTTTTGGGTTTTAGTCTTAATACTAAATCATAACAGTGAACATGGGAAGTGAAAGGTCCCGAGAAATTATCATAAAGAAATTGTATTCTTTTTTCTGGAATTCCTATCCTTGCTAGTGTTCTTGCAATCCTGAATTTTGTTGCCATCCCGAGAGGAGATTTTTCTGATTTTGGTTCAGGAGCTTTGATTAAGATATCGATATCGCCTGAAGTGCTTCCATGGTTGCATAATCCCCCAACAACAGAAATAAAATCTTCTGTGATCATAAAATCTCCAGTAAATGCTTTTAGAATAGAAGGCAGAAAAATCTTAGGGCCTTTAGAAACTTTGTCTATATCAGAACGTTTGATTGGCTGGTCATACTTTAAATTAGAATGATCATAATTTTTTTTGTCTTTCAAAAGTTCGGCTGTTTTCATTCATTTGCCTTGCATCGGAATTCCGCATTTTGGGCATTTGACTTGGTTGCAAGGTGTACCTCTAGGATGTACAGATGTTGCTCCGCATTTTGGGCAGACGCAAGTATCTGTTCCACCTGTGCCTCTTTTTGGTTTTCCTACACCTTGGCCATAACCTGGCTTTGCGCCAGATAGTTCTGATAATGTTTTCATAGTTTCACCTCTTTGATAAAAACTTGGACTCCCTGTGGGGCGTCATAGTGTTTTGGTTCTTCAAACTTTTTGAGGAAATTAAATTCATAAGCAAATAACTTATGTTTGTTAGGCCACCATTTAGACCTTTCTTTGTCTGAGATTTTGTGTTTACTTTGTAATGAAGCAAAATCTTCTAAATCAATAGGTTTTGGATCTCTTAATTTGATGATACCAAAAACTTTGTTTCCTGAGATTAAATAAAGAGGAGTCATAACATTCTCTGTAAAAGCTTTAGATTTTACGATAAGTTTTTTTTGACCTTCCCAGATTAATTTGCCATGAGGTTCTGTTAGATAGATGCCTGGAATTCCTTTTGTTTCGGCTAATTCTGAGCCGGTAGGTTTTTTGAAAGTGATATTTGTATCTAATCCCGCTAGTTCTCGGGCTTCTTCAAATGTAATGATTTGTTTGCCTCCGACCATAGCTTCAGAAAGGACTTTGACGATGTTAGCATAGTCGGTTACTGACTTAGGAAGAATGTCGTTCCATTCGACAGTTGGAACTTCATCTATTTTTTTTAGCTTCATTAAAGGTGCTAATATTTCTTCTTCGAAATACATGGCCTGAATCTGTTGTAAAGGTTGGATTGTTTGATGAATAAAATTGACCATGACCTGAGCTGTGGCTTTGTTGGTTCCTTCGCCTCTGCCTAATCCAATGAATTCGGGAACCTCAAACGCAGAACAAATAGCTGTCCAATAAGGTTGTAGATAATTTGGAGCTTTTCCTAGTGAAAAAGATTCAATCTGACCCACTCTAATCCAGGGGGGATGAGCATATTCGCTTTTGCTGTTAAGTCCTTTAACTTCAGCAGAAACGCTGTCTATCATTTTTTTAGTAGGTGGATGAGTTTCATCTCCGACAATGACATCATGTAGGGGGTTGCCATGTGTTAAGATTCCCTGAGTTATGCCTTCTTCTATTTTAAGCATTCTCTCAGAGGATTTGAAAACTGGCTCGATTGAACTCATCCCAAGAAGTTCGTCACCGATTTGATTATATTTGCAATGAGCTATTCTTTTAAGCGGAAGTGAGATTTTTTTATAGTTAGCGCGTGGGTCTTTCTTGTAATCCCACCCAAGAGGAATGTTATTCTTAAATTTAATTCTGCCAGCCATGGTTCGCTGGAAATCTATATTAATTGGATGAAGCTTTTTCCAGCCGTTTAATGAAGTAGCATTAACCGGATCAATAGGTTTTTCTGGTGTGCCTGCAGGAAGATAAAGAAGTTCATCGAATGAGTTGCCAAATATGTCTATATCTATAGATCTGTTTTTGAAGCTGTTTTGGATCGCCAACATTGGTCTTGTTGGGTGCATTCTTTTTAGCAAGTCATTCGTTGCTTTTTTAGCAGGATCTCCTTTACAAACAATCTTCATTCCCCTGAAAGAAAGTAAGTTAGCTCTGATGTTGACGCATTTTTTTACTAGCCAATTATTTCGATAGAGGATTTCTAGCTCTTTTTTGCCGTCTGCGTTTTGGAAGTATGTTGTATCAGAAAAAGCTATTTCAGTCTCGTCTTCTGAAGCTACTGACCAAGGAAGAGCGCTTTTTATATCTTCTGAAAAAGCTAATTTCGCTAGAAATCTCTGAAATCCATTTGGCATATTGATATATCTTTTTTGCACAACTATTTAAATGTTTCTAAAGACCACCATAAGAAACAGCAGCACCACCTGTGTTCTCGACCTGGATGGTTTCGTTTGCCTTTGAATAAAAGAAATCTGAATGTTGCGGTGCGGCTAATGCGCCAAGCGCAGCTGCCATCAAAACATCAGGAGATTTTCCGATTGCTTCATAAAGAGCTTTTTGGCTGTTGAACCTGATGCTTTTTAGTTGTTTGATAAATTCCAGATGAAAAGGGAAATGAACTTTGTATCTCTCAAACTTGAGAGATAGTTGATTTATCAAACCTTCCCATTTGTTTTTACTTGCATATGTAAAGTTGAATCCTTCTATTCTTGTATTGATTTGATGTTCAGCAAATTGATTTTTCATGTCAATTACGACTTTATCTCCTAGACCGGTGCAATCAACTAACAATTTATTTACTCTAAAGTCTTTACATAGATATTCTGAGTGATCTATCACTTTGCTCCAGAATCTAGGATCTTCTGAGTTGTAAGTAAATTCTTTTATGTGAACTGCCTGGAGATTTCCCTTAGGCTCAACTTTCCAAATAAACATTACAGACCTATCTCGTTTTCTTCCGAGATCAAGACCGGCCACATAGACCCCTGTTCTGTCTTCGCAGCTGGTCCATAATCTTTCTAATTTGCTTGATTTTGTTGCTTCATCAATAAGCACTTGTGGAAACGGAGCTGTACTATCATCTACAAAGTCAGCATCTAGCTCTTGCTTTGCCTGGATTTCTGTCATACCTTCTCTTTCTTTTGCTTCCTCTTTTTTCGAGATAAGCGGATTCAATCTGGTTGGACATTTGAAACTTATAAAATCAGGATCATTAAAACTGCGCCAGAAATGGTTTAATCCATTTGGGCTGCTTTCTGAAATTTCTATTGCGTTTGGGTTGTCTAGTTTGCTTAATCTGGCAACGTGCATTTCATCATCAGGTATAAACGCCGCTTCTGTAAAGATTATAAGATCATAACCTCTGCCCCTTTTGCCCTGTGCTGTTTTACTGAGTACTCTGCCGAGAAGAAAGCTTCCGTTAGAAAACTTTTTTTTCATCTTGTCGTCAATGTCAAGGCTTGCCTTTAATTTGCTTCTTTCCATATGTTCATTAAACATATCCATCCAGACTTCTGTTTCGTCCCATCCAGGAGAAAAAATTCCTACTTTTAGCCCAGGGAGTTGAGACATCATAGTAATTGTGATTGCGGTTGTTAATTTTGTGCCGCCCCATCTTCTGCCTTTATCTATGAGAATTCTTTTAGCCCCATCATTCAGCGCTGATATTACCGGCTGTTGATCTGTTCTTGGATTGAAGTTTAGAAATTCCTGCATGAAGAACGTTTTGTCTGTTTTGGCTCTTTGGTAGTTCTGCTCAGCCATAATAGCTTTTAATCTGCTGGAGTATAAAAACTTTTCTCTACTGAAAAAGAAGGGATAGATGAGACGTGCCTCAATTTTATTAGCCGCTGAGGGAAAACGAGTTCACGAGTGGCTCAGGGGCGTTATAGTTTAGTTCTCGCTCAGAGAATCTCGGGTTCGGGAGTTAGCGAGATTTTGCTTCTTCAGCTGGTGAGCGGAACGAGTCCAGCGCATGATGTTTTTGTATATTTAAGTTGAACATGATAGGAGAGAGAGAGTACCAAGTGTCTATATGACCCTCCCCCTCTCAGAGGAAATCTTCCTCTAGTACAGAGGTTTTGGTTCTTTTGTCCCCCTTTCCTTTTCTCTTCTTCTTCTTCTTCTTCTTCAACTTAACGTAGTTCATTCAGCCTTTCCATTTGTGCTACAAATACTTAATCCCTAACTCTTCTTCTTCCTTTTGTTTACCTCCTTACCTTCCAACCTTAGCGTCGCAGACTAATTACAATTTAAAGAAGAGCGAATGAAGAAAGCTAAAGCTTTCGATGAGCTTGATTGAAGATGGAATCAATTTAAGATGGAATCAATTTAAGTTTTTGAATTGAAGCTGATTGAAGAATGAAATCAGCTGGAGCTTTTATAAAGTTCCCCCTCCTCTGTCCCCCCCTATGTATGTGGAAGCCTCTCTCCTTCTGTATAGAGGTCTTGGTTATTTTTCCCCTCTTTTCTTTTTCTTCTTCTCTTCTTCCTTTCAAACCTACGTCAGTAATCAACCTTAGCAGTCGCGACAATCTACACTAACCTTAATCAATTCTAATCAATCCGTTTACCTCCTTACCTTCCAACCTTAGCGTCGCAGACTAATGATTAATTTAAAAGTGCTAAAGCTTTTGAAGCTGCTGAGTTGAACGAAGCAGCTGGAGCTTTTGACTTTTGTTTTTTGAATTGAAGCTGATTGAAGAATGAAATCAGCTGGAGCTTTATAATACTCCCCTGCCCTCTCTCGATATATGCCTGAAGCTTCTCCCCTTCCGTATGGAGGTCTTGGTTATTTTTCCCCTCTTTTCTTTTTCCTTTTTCTTTCTCTTTCAACCTAACGTAGTTCATTCAGCCTTTCCATTTGTGCTACAAATACTTAATCCCTAACTCTTCTTCTTCCTTTTGTTTACCTACTTTTCTTTCTAGCTACGCAGTAAGCCCCTCCCAGCAGGGGAAGGGGTTGGGGTGGGGTTAATAGATTACAAATTTTTTCAGCCATTGGCTTTAAAAATTTGAGTTACTTTTGGGTGGGAAGAAACACAGTCACAAACAAGCCTGCGGATTGTCAGGTTGCTGAGCTAAAGCAGTATTGGGTTATGCTCTACTTAATCTGTTTGGAGTGAGCTTGCGAATGGAAAACTGTTAAGTGGAGGATGTTCCTATACAATATTTGCGAAGTGAGCCAAGTAAGAACGAAGTCTTGGCTTCCTGACAAACGCAAAGGATTGAGTAGTGAAAACCAAGCGTCGTTAACGAGAGCTTGCGTTTGACTGACCCCTGCCGTATTTGGCTGGGGGCGAGGCGAAAGACGAAGAAGTCCTGTGTTTCAGGGTGGATTTTTTTTTTGATTGAGTGAGCTAATGCGAACGGGATGATGAGGGGTCAAGGGAGGTTGGGAGTGAATTGACCCTGAATGGTATTGTATTGTATATATAGGTAAAATGTGATGTGTCAGATAGGAAATAAACCTCGTGTCAGCACACTGTCAGACCACAAGACATTGTGTCTCGTGGCCTGAAACGCGGGTATTGTAAAGGTAGATGAGCGAAGTAAGGGATAGGTAATCCCTTACGGCGAATCAGTTTTAGAATCTATATGTGCTGACATATAGAGGCTCTTACGTTAGGGATGTACTGACGTTGTAATGAAAGTGTTATGGTAGAGGTAATTGAGTAGAATTGCTATCAAGACCAACAGACTCGAAAAAAATAGAATGAGGTAAAAAGATTTTAGGCAGAACTTTATTTTTTTGTTTCAGCTTTATAGCCCATCATCTTTGCTAGAATATCGATTCCATCCTTTGCATCTCTGGCTTGTCTAGAAAGTTTAAGTGAATCTAACCAGGAAAGCAGGCCTTTTTGGGCATAATAAGAATCTCTGTTTAGAACTCCAGGAGTATCAAACTTGTGTTCAACTCCTGTCTTTGGATTAAATAGAAGTGTGCTTCCTGTAAGACCTTTCTCTGCTTGGAATCTATTCATTCTTTTTAGCTTTATCATTGTCATTATCATTTGAGGTAATTGGAAAAAATCTTTAGAATCTAGCTGGAAGTTTTCAGTTATTTCTTTAGCTGTACTTTCAAAAAATTCTTTTTCTTCAAAGCACCGTGCTCTTCCGCGGTGATCTAAAAATTTGTTTTTATTGGGACAATTTACTAAAGAACATTTATCACAGGGCAAGAATCCGTCGAAGTAGAAACCATGCGAAGTATTTGCATCGTGCTGCAAGTTTTCTTGTTTAGGGTTTGGGTTAGCCATATCTGTATAATACAGATAGAAAGTATTTAAACTTTTCGATTAACCAAAGGTTTTATAAGTGTCATAGCGTTATGATATCATAGTTCTATGATTACTCCCAACTAAAGTAATTTCCAGATTTTCTTGTTGGAGCTCTTTTTTGGATTGGCCTTCTGTAAGGAAATAAATGGAATTTTGTTGTTTCGATATGAGCTAATTTAGTCAGCCATCTGAGATTCCAACGCTTGGCTAACCATTCAGACATATTTATATGATCTATCTCTAAGGGGAATTTCTTTGGATTATTAAAATCCTGATGGTCATTCTTCCATGGAGGGGGATAAGGAATTTGTTCTTTTTCTGTCTGGCCTGTTATTCCACATCTTCTAGGTCTTGTTTTTCTAACTAATGGGAATAACATCCCCATGGGATTTCTGCCTCTTTTTTTTAAAATCATAAAGACCCTCGACATCTTGCGCAAGTAAAGATATGATTTCCCGTTTTGCTATTGTTAAGGTTTTTGTCTAGAGAAACAACTTTTAGTTGGTGTAATTTTCCAAATGCATCAAAATTGTTTTCATCAGTAGCACCGCAATAGAAACAGCTTCTTTCTATTTTTCCCCTAAAGCCCATTGCTTTTCTAGCGTCAATTGGAATTGCTTTTGCTTTGAGAATCATAAAATTAGTATGAATTATGGAATATATAAAACTTTCTGTCGCCCACCAAGGCTTGAGGCAGATATATTTTCTGAGCGAGACCTTTCCACAGCGAAAGGGGAGTATGAAGGTAAGGTGACTTACCTGCTCTGCGACTTGTTGCCTATGTCTGTGAGAGTTAAAGCCTTCTTAGGTGTTTAGCGTAAAAGCTTCCTAATGCTTTAAGCTTTAGGAATCGGCATCGGTTAGAACCAAAAGCCTTTTTATTCCATAATTATAATCTAAAGTGTAAACTTTCTCAAATGTTCTTTGAGTGATATAGTGGATTTTTTCGTTTGTGTGACCGAAAGGATAAGCAAATTTTTTTACTTTTACATTAAAAATTTTTTCTAGATATTTTTTAGAGTAGTTTATTTCAAATAAAATTTCCTCTTCTGTTAATCTTGTAAATGACCTGTGAGTTACTGAATGAGAACCTATTTCAAAAATATTTTCTGAAATTAATTTTTCTACATCTGCTATGCTTAGATGTTCTGAGTATCTTTCTCTTTCTGGGATATTTCCTATTAAGTAATCTGTTACTAGAAACAGCGTAGCTGATCTCTTTAATTCCCTCAAAATTGGAAGAGCATTAAAAACACCCCCGAATCCATCATCGAAATGTATTTCAGCGTCTGGATATTTCTCTAATAATTCCCTGAATTTCTGAGGGGTTATGCTGTATTTTGACTTACAAGTTTCGCTGACTTCATGGAAGCATAGTATCATGTTCATACCTCAATTTTGAAATATCGCCCAGCCAACCAAACAAATAGATTGTCTAGATTGTATTTGCGATAGTTTGGTTGTTTTAACTTAACGTGGATTTACCTAAACGACCACCCAAGTGCTGTTTAGCGCTTTAAATATATTTTGAGCTTTTCATAAAGCTCATCAGCTTCTTGTCTTGATAGCCCTATTACCTGGCTGCTTTGTTTGTCTGCTAAGATAACATTACAGTATAAATCAGGGCATCCCCTAGTGCCTAACTTATTCTTGATATTGATACTTCTGTTTTCTCCCATCATTATAACTCCAATTCTCGTTTTAATCTTGAAGCAAATACTATTTCTTGTGAAGTCATATGTCCCATTCCTACGCAAGTTTGAATAGCTTTTAAGATTTTAAATTTGGTTAATCTGTTTCTGACAATTACTTTAGTTATTGCATAAACTGCGTCTTTCAGATTTGGAGGAATTCCAAATAGATATCCTGATGAGCTAGCATAACCTAAGTACATATCTGATACTATTTGTTCGATTTCATTGATTTCTATTTCATTCATTTTTGCCAGCCTCTTGATGTTTCTAGAATCTCAATTCCTAATTTTATCTTGAGTAAACTATAAGTAAGAAATAGTGCTTGCTGTATGTGATAATCTTTTGTATAGATAAAGATAACATCATCAATCCCCTCGTAAGTGAGATATCTTTCGAGTTTGTCAGCTTCAATTTTTTTGCTTTTGCTTGACTGAACTTCATAAACTAAGCCATCAGTCCAATCGACGACATCATAGATGTCGCCCATCTTATTGTTAAACTCGATTGAGACTTTATGGCCTGCTCTTTCTAAAATAGAGCATAATAAATGTTTGATTACAGAGTGCAACATTGTTTCAGCTTTGCGATTTCCTACTATAAGACCTCACCTCTATAAACATAAAATTCTTTAGGTGTGCTTAAATCATATTTCTTATCAATATAATTTTTTAATTCAGGCCAATCTTTTAATCCATCTCTTTGTGCTAGTTGTGTAACTGAGTATAGTCTTTTATCTAATCTTTTAATAGAAAATTTATCCATCTCAATCTTAAACACTTCTGTTATTTTTATCTTGCCTAAGTTCTTGTTGAAAAATATATAATCAAACATTTCTCTTTGCATTTCATGATAGATAACTGGAGGAGTGCAACCACATTCCTTACCGAACCTAAAATTCTTAGCATACATATAATCTATTTTAAAATCTTTATCTAAATTTGAGAATTTAGTCATTATAGGATTTCCGTGTCTTTTGCAGAACCATTCTTCTTTATTTTCTAAATCCCAAACCATATCAACTACATCTCCTACTTTGTATTTTGGTGGTTTAGGAATTCCTGATAATTTAACTTTATCTTTTTTTCCATACTCCCAATTAGAAACTTCTTTTCCATATTTAACTAATCTAATAGTCTGAAGTTCGTCGCCTTTCTTTAAACTAAGCAAATGGCTTAGCTTTTCTTTACAAGTAAAATTTAATGGTTTAGTCATTTTATCTTTCTTTTTCATTTGACTTGCTCCCATTCTTTTCCTTTAATCTTTTTTGATTTCCACATAACTTTAGTTTTTGTTTGTCCAATAACTTTCTTACGCCATTTAGGTCTGTTTTGTTTTATAGTTTTATCTTTTTTCCGAGACTTTGCTCCTCTAACTGTTCTCTTTGCCATATTAACCTTCTTTATTTAATGATTCTAATTCAGTTAGATCATTAATTTCTTTCACTCTTTCATTCATCCTTTTTCTTCTTGCTTTATTCATTGTGGGTTTTCCCCCATCACTTACAAAGTGGTAAAACGAAGGAGTGGATCAACAAGAAACACTAACGTCGGAAACCTTTGCAAGTGATGTTTAGGGATTATTAGAGTCGGAGGGAATTGAACCCCCTATCTCCTTTGTACTTCAGGTGTCTTTACCTATAGACCACGACCCCATTGTTAATTTCTTATATTGTGAATTTCATTATATTTTTTTTGTTGTTCGCTTGCTTCTACTAAGTTGAAACGGTAAAACTTGTGTCCATATTTTACATGTATCTGAGGGATTCCTTTATAACTTACGATGTAAGCCTGCACATCTTTTTTATCTCCTGTTGAGCCATCTAATTCTAACTTTGTTTTTTTGACAATCTCCTTGACTAGCTCAGGTGTACATATCACTTTTTTAATGTGGTTTGCGAATCTTTTTCTGCAATAACATTTTCTTCATACTCTGCAGGAACTGGTTCTGAAATTCTCTTCTTTGTTTTCCTAATTACAATTTTCTTCTTGCAATGAGGACACTTTATCTTTTCTTTAAACACTTCTTTTGTTTTAGACATTTTTGTTCTCCAGCAGAAAGGGCTTAATTGCCCTCCTCTGCTTTTCCAGTTTCGTTTTGGGGGGTAGATTCCGGAGTTGCTTTTTCTTCAGGTGATGGCCGTTTATCTGGCTCTGCCTGATCTTCTTTTTTGTCTACTGTTTCTTCTTGAGAAACTTCTTCTTTTTTCTCTTCTTTTTCTCCTTTGGCTTTCTCCTCAGGAGTCTTTTCTACTTTAGGTTCTTCTGACATTTGTTCCTCCACTTTAGGCTTTCCTTCTTTTAACTGAATTCGGAAAGCTTTGAGATTTTTTTTGTTTCTGTCATTTTCCTGCTTTAGCTCAGCAATTTTGCAAAACAATCTGTTTTCTGTGATGTGATGAGCTTTGTCGTATTCAATCTCTGCTAAACTTATCTTTGCAGCTTTGAGATTCATCTTTGCAGTCAATATATTTGCTTCTACTTCTTTTTCTATGTTTTCAATACCTAGACCAAACTTTAAAATTTCTGATTCATTGGTGTCTATCTTTAGCTGGGTTTGGTCCAGAGATATTTGCATAACTTCTCTTTCTTCTTTATTCCAGGGTTCAAATTCTTGTTTCATCTTTTTTATCTCCGCGTCTAAGAGCTCTTATGGCACTTAGGGCATCTAAATCCAAAATACATTTTTGCTCCGCAGTACGGGCAATGCTTTTGACCGGGTCTTAAATCTAGTTTTACCATTCTTCTGCCTCTTGCAGCTGAATCTTTTTTTCTTTCAAGCCCATATATAATTTGCCTGTTTCTGCGATTATTTGTTTATTTACTTTATCTAAATCAACAATCCCCTCGAAACTCTTGTAAAAAATATCAATCGCTTTGACAGCTCCTTTGAAAGCGACAGCAAAAGTAATATCGTTGTCTTTGTTTTGATTAAAATTTTTGACTGTGTTCATATCTTTTGGTAGTACAGTTGAAACTGTTTTTTCTGCTCCTGGATGAGCATGGTCTATACCCATTTGGTAAGCTTCTTCTTTTTCTATTTTGGAAATCTGTCCATCTACATCCCAATAACCTCTGGCATTTTGCTTTTCTTTGAACTTGACAAACGTTCCATGCGGGAATGTTTGATCTAAAATGTTTAGTTCATCCACTTTGCCGACTACGTTATGCCAATTATTTTCTATTTTTAATCCTCTGCTCCCTCTATTGTTCTTGCCGAACTTTCTCGCTTCTTGAGCCCAACCTTCAATTTCTCCTTTGATTTCTCTTGTTTCTGACATTTTAGATATCCTCCTGATTATTGCTAATCCATTGAATGATAAGAGCTGCTGTTTTCAGCATTACTCTTTTATTTTCTTCTGGTAAATTTTCAAATTTAACCCTGCATTTCTTTTGGGTTTTCCAACCAGTTTTTTTGGATTGTTCTTCGTAAGTATCGTGCATAAATTCTGCTAACTTATGGGTGTCTACTCCTTTGATATCTTCGGACATTAATCTATCTTTGATTTGTTGTTCTGCGTTTTGTGGTAGTTCCATCATTTTATAACCCCACTATTTTTTTTAATATCCTGACTATCCAAGACTCTTTTTTTTCTTCTATAAATTTTGCCTTGTATTGTTGTCTAAATCTTAGATTTTTTGTGCATGTCTGACATATTCTTCCGATTCTCCACGCTATCTGTGCAGTTTCTTTGTCAGTAGTGGAACTTCTTTTTCCACAGACTTTACAATTTGGCAACTGATAATATTTTGTTCCATCCGATTTTCTAATCCAATTTCTAATTTTCTTTCACCTCAATATAATCTATTCCATTCAGAGCTAGGATATCTAAATAAAGATTCTGCCTGCCCTTTTGATGTGTTCTGGCCTTAGTTTTTTCTAAGCTGTGCCACATCAATATTTTTGTTTTGAGTGCTTTTTTCATCCTATATAGTCTGCTTTTTCTTTTTTTTGAGATTTAGCTATAGATAATCCTTTAGCATAATCCATGACTTTAAATTTCTGTTCTTCCAAGAGACCTATGATGATTGCTGGATTGATGAATCCTCTTCCGAAATATCTGTTGACTGCTGCTGCGATATCATCGTGAAGCATTGTGACGCTGTCATTGAAATCTTTTAGATTTACTTTTTTAACTTTCATTCTTCTTTCTCCGGCTCATTAGCTTTGAGTTCCTTAACTAATTCTTCTATTTTCATTGATTGCTCTTGTTTACATTGTGCGCACACATAAAGAGATTTATAGACGTGAATTTTTTTTCTGATTGCTATATCTTCATGGAAGAACATGTTACACATAGGACATCTGTTTTTGTTTAATTCTGGTGTAACAACTTCTGAGCCAGTCATAGAAGCTAACCTATCTTGATAAAGTTCTAGATCTTTAGTTAGCGTTTCTATCATTTGTTTACAGCCTTGTTTATTGAGAAACTGTTCTCTGTAATTTTTTTCAAAGAATTTGGAAGCATTGAAATCTTTTCTGCGTTTGACATCTTTGTAAATCTCCTTTGATAAATTTAGTTGGATTCTTATTTTGATTCTGGTCATTTCCGAAACCTTAATATATTTGTAAGTTAGACAAAGCTTAGGTAAAGTTGAGTCGTAACGCCCCCAACGCGTATATTTCTCGATTCGACTGAGCCTATTTTTTTAATCTAAGTCTTGTGATTGAGTCATTTAATATCTTAGAAGGTTTAATATTTTTATTTTCTTCTAAGAATAATTTATTTTCTGTGTCGATAGACAGTGTTATTGGTGCTTTCATAATCTACGTAAGTACGTACTTATATATAAATGTTTTGATTTAAGAATGGTTTATTCACGGTAACGATAATCAAAACCACGCTCCGAGTGTTTGTTTGATTCTAGTATCAGTTACGAATGGAGTGTCGCCTTCTCTTCTGATTGTTTTTTTAGCATATTCAATTGCTGATTGAATTTGCTCTTCTGTTTGGCAGGGTGAGCCGCCTCCATAGGAT
>Ga0307928_10001352_pt1 | contig 18497 bp, 21 predicted proteins | sample AceLakmetagen232_FD_201815 | JGI IMG/M metagenome (GOLD analysis project Ga0307928, IMG submission 201815) | Saline water microbial communities from Ace Lake, Antarctica - #232 | ecosystem: Environmental > Aquatic > Non-marine Saline and Alkaline > Saline | place: Antarctica: Ace Lake... | reverse complement strand
GTTTTCCACCATGGTCTCGCGCTGGCCCGAGACAGTCCTTCCTTCCTGATTGCAACACACACCGCATTCAGTTAGGCGACATTGTGACGGAGCGACCGATGCACAAACCCATAGGGGTAAACACGAAGCCGCTTAAAAGGCCCTTTTCGGCGATTACAGACGATGCCGCGAGGGCCAAAAAGCCCAGTTTTGCGGTCTGAAAGGGGTTTGCTTTCGGTTTTGCAGAAACGGCTAGCAGATAGGGGGTGACTTATGACAGAAACGTCCGACATAAATAGGCGACAAAGCGAGACCACGATAGGTGACCAAAGCAAAGGTAGGGCATGGCGGCACCGACGCGGGAGCAACTCGAGGCCCAGGAGGAGAAGCTATCGAAGCTCCTTGGTCAGGTCCGCAAGCTGACAGGCGGTGGCAAATCCGGCCGCACGATCGAGCAAATCCGAGCCGACGACCGGGCGAACAAGAAAGAGGCACGGCGGGAGAAGTCCACGGTCCCGATCACCGTTTCCTCCAACTCGTTACGCCGTCGAACACGGCTCGAAAAGAACATCACGAAGTGGCTTCGGTTCTACTATCCTCACGTCTTCGTTTATGATTTCACGGACAACCAGGGGGCGATCGTGCGGGCGATACTCACGGCAGCGAAGGAAGGCGGCGACCAGGCCATTGCGGCCCCGCGTGGCGACGGCAAGACGTCGATCGTCGAGGGCGTGATCGTCTACTGCGTCTTGACCGGGATCCTGTCGTTCCCCGTGATCTTCTCGGCTACCGGCGACGACGCCGAGCGGATCCTCGCGAACATCAAGCGGGGCCTCGAAGAGAACGAGCGGCTGGTCGAGGACTACAACGAGGTCTGCGGTCCGGCCGCCGCACTGGATGGCCGGGCCAACCGTGCCACCGGGCAAGAGGTGGCGGGCAACATCGGCAAAGCCACGTTCGACCGCCAACGGACGCGGATCAAGTGGTCCGGCCGCGAGATCGTCTTTCCGACCATCAAAGCCAAGGGATCCCGAGCCACCGGGCAGATTATTGCGACCCGCGGGCTCGACGCGGCCGTGCGCGGCATCCGTTACGGGGTAATGCGGCCCGATCTGGCCGTTATTGACGACCCTGAAACGCGCGACATCGCGTGCAGCGACGACGACCGGCAGCGGATCAAGCTCGGCCAGAAGGTCGATCAGGATATTGCCGGGTGTGCCGGCCAGACGCGCCGCCTGTCTCGTGTGGTCCTCTCGACACTGATGTCCCGAAAGTCGCTATCGGCCCGATACACGGACCCGAAACAGCAGCCCAGTTTCCGGGGCAAGCGTTTCCGCTACATGGTCGAGCCGCCGGATCGGCAAGACCTATGGGATGAGTTCGTGTCGCTCCAGGAAGCCGATTGGGCGGCCGAGCCTCGCACGCAAGCGGCCCACGACTTCTACATGGACAACCGCAAAACGATGGACGCGGGGGCCGTCGTGGGCAATCCCCACCGCCGTGGCGACGACCTGGAAGTCTCTGCGATAGAAGCATACTACGTCGAAGTCGCACGCCTCGGTCAGGAAGCCGTCTCGACCGAATACGACAACGACCCGCCCGAGGAAGACGGCCCGCTCGAATCCGGCATCACACCACATCGCGTTCAATGCCAAGTTTCCGGCCACGATCGCCGCATCGTCCCGACCGGTTGCTCGATCGTTACTCAAGCCATCGACGTGCGGAAGGTCGCCCTGCACTGCGTCGTGCGAGCCTGGCAGCCCAACGCGGTCGGTTACACGATCGATTACGGAATCCAAGAGGTCTGGGGCACGACCAAAGGCACCGACGACGGCTTGCAACAGGCCCTTTTCCGTGCCCTGCATGCCCGCGCCGAGGACATCGAGCAGAACCCATACACAACACCCGACGGCGAGATCGTGCCCATTGCCTTGACGCTGGTCGATGCCCGTTGGCAGACCGACGCGATTTGCGACTTCTGTAAGTTTATTGGGCTCGACAAGTGGAAACCGGCGATGGGGATCGGCAAGTCGGCCGGGTGTGCGGAAACCAACTTCCGGCCGCCGCTTCGCCCGACCGCCGACAAGAAAGTGGGCGACCACTGGTTCCTGTCTCGGCGACCCAAGGGCGTGTGGCTGACGATCATGGAAACCGACTATTGGAAGGCGTGGGAGCACGACCGATGGATGACCGACCCGGGTAAGCCGGGCTCAATGCAACTCTTCGGCGACCCGACGCCGGACCACGGCCGAATGTCGCACGATCAGAAGGGCCACCATTCCTACGCCCATCATATTTGCAGCGAGGTCGAGGTCGAGGAGCCGGTCAAGGGCAAGGGGTTGGTCCGCAAATGGAAGAACAAGAGCAACAACAATCACTATTTCGACGCGAGCTACATGGCCGACGTCGCGGCCAACATGAAGGGGATTGCTCTGGCGACCCATGCACCTTTGGTGCCGACGCAAACGGCCGCATTGCCGCCGGGCGGATGGTTTGCTGGGGCGGTAAGGCGATAACACAACAAGCATTGGAGGTGAGGCGATGACGAGTGTTGGCTGGATAATGACGGGCACGGTAGTGATCGTCGTGATTATGATTGCAGGGTTGGTCTGGGCGCTGTGGAAGCGTGGCTGCGGATCATGGCTTTCGGTGGATGGGTGCCGCATTCCGGACATGCCATCCATTCCGGAGCCGCCGGTGAACCGACGAGAGGATCGGGCACTCGACGACGGAAATCAAGCGATGCGACTGGCCAGCGGCGAAGTATCGAGCAGGTCGCAGTTAGTTGCGTTCCTCTATGTGCTTATGCGAGACGCTCTTGCCATCGGAGCCGTCGAGGATGCGTTTATTAACGCGGTAGAACTCACGTCTGAGGAAAAGGCAGTATTTACAAACGGATGGCTTGCCAATTATGCGAAGTACCTTGCGAGCAGGTTGCAGCCCACCAGCGACCTGGCAGCCGATCCGGCAGAGGCGAGCGAATAGCAATGACCTGGCTAAGATTAGATCAAGCCAACGGCCCTCAGTGTCCCGACTGCGGATGCCGCGACACCGAACTCCTCATAGGCACGGCCGTCGGCACATGGTTCGGTGGTTGCCAACTAAGTCGACCACCGACGCCGATCCCGCCCGAGCACGCCACGCAAGGAGCGGCCCTCTGTGGCCACTGTGGGCGACGGTTCGCCGTTCGACTGGTTGACGGCCCGGTGGATCCGCAGGCGGCCGACGTGCTCTACAGCGACGAAGAACCCATTGTAGACGAAGCTGTTGAGATCGCCGAAGATTTGGTCGCCGCCAAGAAGGTGCCGATGGTTCGGATGCGGTGCCCGTCGTGCCAATCGATCAGGGTGCGGGTTCAGAGCACGAAGAAACCCGAGCCGCCGAGCACGCGGACGTGGCGGAATCACGTCTGCCTCGATTGCGAGTATACGTTTCAGAGTTTTGAGGAAACCGTTTTAGGAGAATAGGGACGATGACGCTAAGAGAAATGGAATGCAGTAAATGCGCCCACTGGACTAAGAAAGGCAAGCCTCATCGCGCTAGGCTCTGTCGACACCCCAACCACCTCCATAACTCTGCGGAAGACAAAGAGGCCGGCCGCGAGTGTTGGGAGTATACGGGCCCGCGTTGCTTCTGTGAAGACTTCCACCTGGTCTACGAGGAGTCAGAAGAAGCCTTGATAGATCACCTTGTGTCTCTTCACCAGCCCGGCACGCCCATGTGCTACGTCAGTAAGTATTGCAAGCGGAATGAGGACGACAGCGATGGCCAATAAACCCTTCACCGACGACGAGCGGCGATGGATTCGGAAACGGCAGAAACGAGCCGCATCCCAAGACGCCTTGTGTGATATGGGCAACGCAATCCGCGACCTGAAAGCCGCCATACTCGCCAAGATTGAGCCGCTTATGTGCCCGTTAGCCGCCGCCTTGTCGCGATTTCTTCGTTGCTTCTAACGACTTCTTTCCAAAAGTACAACGGTTGTACTTCGTCTCTTCGGCTTGCGGTTTCTCTCGGTGATACTCGCGTACATGAGTTTTGCCGAGATCGAAACCCTCTGGACCGCCGCCCAGGTCGCGTTTGACGCAGGCGACTATGACACGGCCTATAAGAAGGCCGTGCTTCTACGCGGACGCGTTGGGACCACGTTCGAGGTCTACCGTAGCGCAAGCGGTGCCACAAGCGGATATAAGCTTCCGGACCCGCAGTTTCTCGAAGGATTTCTTCGCGATTGTAAGGAACTGCGGAAGACAGTCACCACCGGCGGCTCGATCCAGACTACCAAAATCACCCCGACACGGGCCAGCATGACATGAGTACGTCGCTGACTAACTCGGTTGCCATCGTCGGGGCCACGTTGCCCACGGCACCGGTCCGCGCGGCAACGCCCCCGCAAGCGACCGGCGAACGACGCTGGCAAGCTGCCGAAACGACCCGCCTGAATCAGTCGCAGTGGTCCAAGGCCGACGGCGCACCGATCAATTCGGGCCTATCCCTCGATCTGCCGACACTCCAGGCCCGCGCCACCTACGAAGCCGAAAACAACCCGACCGTGGAAGGCGTCATCGAAACGCACGCCACCGACATCGTCGGCCTGGAAGGTCCCACGCTCCAGGTCCAGAGCAGCGACAGTGCCTACAACGAAGCGGCCGAACGGCTCTGGCGTAAATGGTTTTCCGTCCCCACGCCCAACCCACGGCGAAGCGGGGCCTCGGTCCTGAAACTGTGGATTCGCGGACTGTGGAAGAAAGGCGCATTTCTCGCCCAGATCGTCACGGTTCCTCACCTCGACGGCCCGGTCAAACTGCGAATCCAGCCGATCCACCTGAGTCGCCTCAAGACCCCGATGGACAAGACCGGCAACCCGAACATTTTTGGCGGCATCGAGTTCGATCCCACGTACGGCGTCCCATTGTGGTACTACATCGAAAAGTCACGCCCGATGGGCCAACCGGCCATGGGCTCGATGCAATACGAAAAGATCCTGGCCGACCAAATCATTCACGAATTCTGCGTCACGGAAGAGGACCAGGCCGCCGGCGTCCCCTGGATGGCATCCTCCTTGCAACCGATCGCCGATGTTCGCGATTTCGACGGCGACGTTCTTGATTGTGCCAAGCAGGCCGCCTTGGCTGGCGTTTATTGGTACACCGACATGCCGGGCGTCGAGCCCATGATTGTCAACGAAACGGCTGCCATGGAACGCGGACAACAGCGAACGGGGCCGCCCGGCTGGAAGCCGCAAATGATGACGCCCCAGCAGCCGAGCCAGAACCACGTCGAATACCGAGACAGTCGACGCGATGAAGTCGGCCGCCCAGTCGGCATGCCCGGCATGATCGTTCGCCTCGATGCGAGCCGCCACAATTACGCCTCTGCCCGGTTCGACGATCAGGGCTACGGCACGATGGCGACGGGGATCCAAACCTGGATCAGCGGCGGCCCTCAGTCATACGGCACGCTGAATTGGTTGGCCGAGCAAGTGTTTGCCGAGGCCCGATTCGATGAGCCCGCATTGCGACATCGCCCCGACGACGTGATCTACGGCTGGGGTTGGCCCGTGCGAAAGCACGTCGACCCGAGCAAGGAGCGAGTCGGGGAGCGGATCGGTCAAGAGACCGGCAACCTCACCTTCGCCCAAGCCTGCCGCAACAACGGCACTGACGAAGATACCGTCTTTGCCCAAGAGAAACGGACCAACGAGAAGCGGGCCAAGCTGGGTTTGTCGCCGCTCGCGCCGCCGCAGACCTACCTCCTCAAAACCGGCGGCGACGGAAGTCCCGGCCCCGAGCCCGACGACGACAATGCCCCCAAATCAAAACAGAAGGCGACGGTCAATGGATAAGAACCTCCGAAAAGCACTCGAATCGCGAGGACTCCCGGCCGAGTCCGGTGAACGGGACGCCCAAGACTTCTACGCCCATTTGCCCACGAACGAAAAGGGCACGATTGGCACCGAGGTGGGCCGCGAAGCGTTTTCCAACGGCACGGAACCGCTCCAGACCCGCGACACCGACGACGAACTGACGACCCGCTCGATGTCCTTCCGCGCCGCCACGGTCAACGAAGAGGAGCGATCCGTCGAAGCGACGATCGCTACCGACCGATCCGTCGAGGTCTACGACTGGGCGAGAGGCGAACGGATCGAAGAGGTGCTATTGGCGGAAGGTGCCGTACTGCCGACCCGCATGCCGTTGCTGAACAACCACTCACGATGGTCGCTCGACGACGTGCTGGGCTCTGCTCGTCAACTGAGAACGGACGGCGGCGAGATGATCGGCCGCCTGTTCTTTGCTGAGGGTGACGCCGACGCCGACAAGGCGTGGAACAAAGTTCGCCAAGGCCACATCACCGACGTCTCGGTCGGCTATCGCGTCGAAGAGGCGACCGAAATTCAACCGGGCCAATCGGCCACCATTCGAGGCCGGACGTTCACGGCCAAAAACCGCACGCTACGGGTCGCTACCCGTTGGGTGCCCAAAGAAGTATCTATCGTCGCAATCGGGGCCGATCAGGCCGCGAAGATGCGGAAAGCAAATCAGTTCCCAACCCAAGGAGGCATTATTGTGCCCGAAACCAACACCAATATCAGCCCTGACGACGAACAACGGACCGACGCGGACGCATCGCAGCCTGACGAGCAGCGGAAAGACGTGCCGGAGACGCCCGAGACTCCGACCCAACCCGCCGAACCGCAACGCCAAGAGACGCCGGAAGATCCCGGCGTGATCGCCCAACGAGCCGTGACGGCCGAACGTCAAAGGGTAACCGATATCCGATCACTGGCAGGCGACGACGTGCCCGCCGAGATGAGCCAGCGGGCCATTGACGAGGGATGGACCGAAGATCGCTGCCGCGGCGAATTCCTCACGGCCGTTCGTGAGGGCCGCGCCCCGTCGGCCGGCCCGGCGATGCACATCCGAAGTCACGACACGGACTGCAACGTCCGAAGCCTGGCCGCCGGCATGCTCATGGGCCAAGGCTTGGACCCGACGAAATGCTCCCTACACCAGGGCCGCACGTTGCCGAGGCGTGCCGACGTACTCACCGAACAGGACGCCGATCTTGGCGAAGAGTTTCGGGCGATGTCGGCCATCGACCTCGTGCGCGAGTGTGCCATGGTCGATAGTGGCCGATACCATCGCGATCCAGGTGAAGCCATGCGAGCGGCAACGTCCGGCGGCACGCTGTCCTATGTGTTTTCGACGAACGTCTATGCACGGCTGATTGCCGGGTGGGAGACAATCGGCGATACCACGCTCGGATGGTGTGACGAAGAGGACGTGCCCAACTTCTTGCAACAGGAAGACATCAGCCTCCAGGCCAACGCTCGCCTCGATGTGTTGCCTCGTGGCGGCACGGCCAAGCATGCCACCGCGTCCGACTCGCACGAAACCTACAAAATCGCCCGCTACGCGAAGCAGTTCGTTGTCGACGAACAGGACGTTATCGACGACCGACTCGGGGCGATCATGCGAATGCCTGCCGAGATGGGCGAAGCGGCCCGGAAGTTCCGGCCCGACCTGGTGTACAGCCTCTTGCTGGAAAACCCGTCGCTGGTGGCCACGACCGGGGCTCTTTTCAATGCCACGGCCGTCACAACGACCGGCGGACACAAGAACCTCGGGTCTGGCGTGCTGGCGGCTGCCGGAATGAAGGCCGCCATCAGTGCGATGGGCAAGCAGCGACTGAATAAGAATGTCCTGAACATTCGCCCGAGGTTCCTGATCGTGCCGGCCGAGTTGGAATGGACCGCTCGCGAACTTACCGCGTCGGCCGCATTGACAAAACTCTTCGCCGACTCGTCCGACCCGTACTACTCGCAGCTCAACCTGCTGGCGAAAGAGGGCATCCGCGTCGTGGTGGATGACCGAATCGGAGCCGGCGGCGTGGTCGATCCGCGAACCGGCAGCACGCGAACCGGAACCGATACGCAATGGTTCATGGCCCAGGGCGGCAGCAAGTCGATTCGCGTGGCCTATCGACGTGGCACGAACCGTCAGCCGGTCATGCGGTCCTTCTCGCTCGACAAGGGCCAGTGGGGCATCGGATGGGACATCAACCTCGACATCGGTGCCGCACCCATGGACTACCGAGGTTGGTACAAGTCGACCGGCGCGTGAAGCTGATCGATCCTCGTTTGACAATCAAATTCATTTTCGAGACAAGGAGTTTTTCACATGGCCGAAGCCACAATTTCCAAAGACGCGAGCGCCCCGACGATCGACGTCACTACCCCGACGGCCGGCTACACTGCCGGCGAAGTCATTCAGCTTACCGACGGCCGCGCCTCGTTCGTTCTCGGTCTCGTCGATCTGGTGTCCGGCGATCCGGCTTCTTTACTGCATGCCGGTCAGGTCACCCTCGACAAAACCGCCAGCATCGTGATCCTGGAGGGCGCGCCGCTCTACTGGGATCGCTCGGCGGGCACGGTTACGCCGCTCAAGGCCCTCGCCGGCGGTGATTTCTTCGTGGGCAGTGCGGTCGCCGACGCGGCCTCTGCCGACACGACGATTGTCGTCGACCTGAACGAGAGGCCGAATTACACGATCGACATCATGCGCGATCCGACCAACTCGGTAGCAGTGGGTGACGCCGCCGTGACCATGGGGCCCGGTTTCGCCAAACTCAACATGCTGGCCACCAGCGAAGCCGAGAAAATCGACATTATGTCGCTACACTCGGTGCCGGTCGTCAGCGGGTCCGCGATTCCGTTCATCGTTGAAGGTCGCGCTATGATCTTCGACACGCCCAGCGGTGCCGCAACAGATTTCAATATCGGCTTGGCGAACGACACCCACGCCACGACCGCCGAATCGATTACCGAGTATCTGTTCCTACACTTCGACAACGCGCTGGACATCTTTGCAGGCTCCACTGACGGCACAACCACGGTTGCCATAACGACGAACACGACAGTGGACGCGGTCGAAGGTACGTATTTCGATTTCGCGTTCGACTGCCGCGACCTGGAGGACGTCCAGGTTTACATCAACGGTGTTCTGGTTCTGGGGTCGACCGTGTTCGACATTTCCGAAGCCACCGGCCCGCTGAAACTGATGGTTCACCTCGAAAAAACGACAGGTACGGAAATCGGCGAACTGCGAGTCAGTAAGTTCGCCTTGCGGGCCACTGATCTGGCTTCCTGATAACCCTGATCGCCTCCCGGTACGCGGCGGCTGACCGAGTATCCTCACGGTCGGTCGTTGTGTGCCGGTTAATTCATACGAAACCCCAATACCCAATACCACAATGCCCTCACTCGCCGACACGCTACTCGCCGCCGCCGACGCATCCCATGCCGAGTTTTTCGGCGTGGAAGTCGACTTCGTGCGCGGTTCGTCGACGATCTCGGCCGTCACAGCTCGGGTGGGCATTCAGGAATACGAAGTCGTCGAACGGGGCGGCACGATCACCATTGCGAAGGTCCGCGAGTACGTCATCGTCAAGGCCGACTTGACGATCGACGCGACCGCCATCGAACCCCGCAGAGGTGACCACATTTCCGAGACACTTGGCGGTGTGGAGCGTTCCTTTGAGGTTCTGCCCCAAGCCGACCGCCCGGCCTTTGAGGAAGACGACACTGACGGGCGACTGTGGCGCATCCGCACGAAGGAGGTGGCCACATGACCCAAGCCATTAGCGTGCGCATTGCCCAAGCCATTAGCGTGCGCATTGCCGAAGCGATTGCCGAGGAATTGCGAAACCATACGTTTACGCTGTCGCCGACGGTACGGCGTGGCTACATCCAGGACCGCGACTTGCTGTTGACGCAAGTCGATGACCTTCGCATCGACGTGCAGGCGGGGGATTGCAAGACGGATCGCCTCACTCAGGAAGACACTAAGTACACCTGCCGAACCGACATCGCAATCCGCAAGCATTTCAGCCAGGCGGAATCCGATGCCGACACGGGCGAGATCGACACGACCGAGGTTGACCGGTTAATTCTGTTGACCGAACAGATCCACGACTTCTTTGCCCGCAACACCGACGGCGATAGTGGCCGACGGCTTTCAACCTACGAGGAGGCGGCCGTCGTGACAGTCGAGTTCCGACCGCTCTACTTTCCTGAACACCTTCGCGAGAACCGACAGTTTACCGGCGTCGTGGCTGTGACCCATCAGGTGATCGCATGATTGGACTCACGGCCAAAGTCGTTGACGAGACACCCAACGTCGAGGAGGCCGTCGAAAAGGCCGCCTACAAGAACCTGGGGCATGCTGCTGCCAGTATTCGCAAGGAAGCCATCGTATCGATCGAGAAGTCTGCCAAGCCCGCAACGGCAGGCGACCCGCCGCATACACGCAAGGGCGACCTTCGCAAGGCGATCCGCTACGCCCGCGAAGACAAATGGACGGCGGTGATTGGCCCCCGGGCCAGTGCCGTCAGCGAGTCGGGAGCCGCACACGAACACGGCGGCCAGTACATGGGGCAGACGTTTCCATCGCGGCCGTTCATGGGCCCGGCACTGGAAACGTGCCTCGACCGATTCCGCGACGACTGGCGGGGTGCCGTGCGATAGTCGGCGAACCAATACAACGAACCGAGTTCCACATAGAAAGGAAACACGATGGCTACCAAAAATACAAAGATGGGCTTCGAGGGCGTGATTTATTACGGCGTGGCCGGTACCGAGGCCAGTACGCAAATCACGAACCGAACCGACATTACGAAGGACACCGAGACAAAGACGGCCCCCACGACCGTCGCCGGTATCGGCTCGGCCCCACCGGTAACCACGGAGCGAGTGGTGGAGGTCGGCCAGAAAATCGAGTGGACCATGCTCAACAAAGCCGACGACACTTCGCTCGAAGCCCTGCGTGTTGCGGCGGCGGCCGGAAACCCGGTTGCCATTCGCACGAAGGATTATGCCGCGGGCAAGGGTTTCAACGGCGACTGCGTCCTTTCGGAAAGCACCGGCAAACCGATGGGAGGCGAGCAAACCATCAAGTTTACGGCCACGCCGACGGACGAAGGCGGCCGAACGCCCTCGCTCTATTCGTAAGCCAACAACCCAACCCACACATCGTGAAAGGATAGCGATATGAGTACCGCAACCCTCGCCATTGTCGCCAGTGTCGGCGGCGTGTCGATCCAAAAGACCGTGAGCAAGACTGGCGATCATCCGAACGTCTACGAGGAAATTGCACTACCGGCCGCGACGGCGCTGGCGACCTATGTAAACGATGCCGACGATACGGCCTCGGGAACGCTCACCGCTGACCACGGCTTGGCGACCGGCACCTATGATCTCTACTGGGCCGACGGGGTTCATTATGGTGCGACCGTCACGATCACTACCAATGACTTCAGTCTTGCCAGCGACGGTGCAGGCGATGCCATACCAGCCTCGTCGACCGTCTGCAACATCTCCGAACAGGTCGACATCAACACGGCCATCGACGGGGACGAGATCGAGATTATCGTGATGAACGCTACCAAGCGGTCCAACATCAATTTCCTCGATACGGGGGATGCCAGCATCGAGGCCATCGAACTGTTGTCCGACGAGCCGTACATCTGGCACAACACGAACGGGATCACCAACCCATTCACCGGAAACCCGATCACGTCAGCCGTCGCAAGCAACGGCGAGACGGCAGCCGGGACTATTACTATTGCAAGTCTGGAAGATAGCACGCCGTAAGACCGGCAGGGAGGCGATTGATATGAGGAGTTTTAGTGACCGGGACGGCAAATCCTGGAGTATCCAGATCGTGCCGGCGGTTGTCCGAACACTGCGATCCGAATTCGACCTGGACCTTGTAAGCTTGGACCCCAAGGTGTTCGACCGTCTGTACGAAGACGAACTGTTATTGCACGAGACGCTATGGCGACTGTGCGAGAAGCAGGCCATCGAACGCGACATTGACGTCGAGGCGTTTGCCCTGGCCGTCGCTGGCGATCCGGTCGACGCGGCCTACGAAGCAATCCTGGGGTCCATCACGGATTTTTCCCGAGGCCGGAAGAGGTCCCGGCTCAAGAAAGCAATCGACCTGACGGCGGTAATGCGGGCCAAGGAAGACAAGTTGGTGATGACGCGGCTGGAGGATCCGGCGCTGGTGGCTCAACTGGAGGAGGCGATGGAAACTCGGATGGAAGCCAGTCTCCAAAATGCCTTGACCCGCTTGAGTTCTGCGACGAACTCGCCGGACTCATCGGAATAGACGGCGACCACAAGACACTTGCGACACTGTGGCGAATGGCACGCGGCGCGTGGGACCCGACGGCCTGGACACTGGCCGCAATGGCCGAACAGTGGCGAGACGGTGATTCGAGGGCCGAGCCCTACATGCCGGGAGATTTTCATCCGTTCCGCGTGCAAGACGATTCGTCGGCGACCGACAGCGGCGTATTGCCCTACGATCCGGAATTCCTCCAGCAATTCGCCGACGGTGTGACAGTAAAAGTGAGATAGACCATGGCCTATGGCGGTGACATTCGGGCGGGCAAGGCGTTCGTTGAGGTGTACCTCAAGAACCGTGCTCTCATGCGCGGATTAGCCAACACGCAGCGGCGATTGCGTGACTTCGGCACGTCGGCCACAATGATCGGCCGGCAGGCCATGATGGCATCGGGCGCGATGCTCTTGCCCGTGGTCGCCGGAACGAAGGTGTTTGCGGACTTCGAGCACAAAATGGCACTGATCGCCACGATGCTCGACGAGCCGGAAAAGCACGTCGACGGTTTTAGTTCCTCGCTATCTCGCTTGTCCCAAATCTCAGGCAAGGCAACGGGGGACCTGGCCGATGGGCTCTATGACATCCTGTCGGCCACGATCGCACCCGAGAAGGCGATGGGTGTATTGGAGGCCGCGACTCGACTGGCCGTTGGTGGCAACGCCGACGTTAAGGATTCGACTGCCGCGCTGCTGACGCTCATGGAAACCTACGGCGACCGGTTCCACGATGCGGGAGACGGTGCCGACTTCCTTTTCCAGATCGTTCGCCGTGGCCGCACAAACCTAGCCGAGTTAGCACCGGAGATCGGGCGTATTCTCTCGACCGCACAGTCTGCCGGGCTCTCGCTAGAGGATCTTGGCGCGTCAATGGCCTTGCTCACACGGGCCACCGGCAAGACAGAGATTGCTACTACGGCACTCAATGCCATTACTACCGCGTTTCTGAAACCAACGGCTGAGGGTGCCGCACTGTGGTCCGAAAAATACGGCTCGGCGTTCGATTACGCCACGCTAAAAACCGAGGGCATGCTGGGCGTATTGCAAAAGCTCTCGCAGATGAACCCCGCGGAAATCGCCGAGATATTCCCCAACGTTCGGGCACTGCGAGGCATCCTGCCGGCACTCAAGAAGATGAGCGGCTTCCAGGACGATATTGACGCCATGAAAAACCGGGCCGGTGCCGTCGACAAGGCCTACGAGGAGATGGCGAAGACGGTGTCGCATGCGTATAACCAGATCGTCCAAGCGGCTCAAGCGGCCGGTCGAGCGGTTGGCAAAGCAATCGGACCGATCTTCGTGGAATGGGGCAAGCACGCCAAAACGGCTCTAACCATTATTGCGAGCCTTCTGGAAGCTAACCTGCGGTTAGTGCGAACATTCACGGCCATCGCGGCCGGCGTAGGCATTGCGGGCGCTGTGCTTGTCGGGGTTGGCAGTGCCGCACTCGTGGCATCCGTGGCAGTCGGCGGGATTGCGACGGTCTTCGGTTCACTCGTGCCGCTGATTGGTGCGATCCTCTCGCCTGCCGGACTTGCCATTGCAGCCGTCGCCGGGCTCGGCGGTTATCTGGTCTACGCATCCGACGCGGGCGGTAAGGCCCTCGGCTGGCTGGGCGAACAGTTCTCCGACCTGTTCCGGGTGGCAAGTAACACATGGAAGGCGATCACAAACGCCATCGCCGCAGGCGACATCGAGGCGGCCGTCAAGGTTGTTACATCATCGATCAAACTGGCGTGGCTGGAAGCGAAAATTTCGGTGACCGAGACGTGGCAGGGCTTCCGTGTTTTCTGGTCGGACCTGACGACCTGGTTGGCCTCGGCGATGATCGAGACCGTGGCCGTAATCAAAACTGCGTGGGCTGGCCTGATCGGGGCATTTACAGGTATGTGGGAAACATGGAAGGCGTCTTTCTCAACAGAGTGGATTGCACAACGCATTCTCGACGTTGCCGAGTTGCTCCCCAGTCGGATACGCACCGAAATAGGTCTGGACTTTGACATAGCGGAGATTCGCAAAACGCTTGCGGAAGATATGTCGAGACGTCGCGACGCACTGCCGGGCAAACTGGATACCATCGACGCCGCAATCCGAGCCGACCAAAACAAAAGCGAAGCCGACCGCAAGGCGGCGCAAGTGGCCCTACAGGAAAACAAGAACACAAGCGACCTAGCCGCCGGCAAGGCCATCGCAGCCGCCAAAAAAGAACTTGCCGACGCCCGCAAGGCCCGTGACGAGGCGATAAAGAACGCCGGAAAACTCGCACCAAACGGCGGTGGTAGCGGTGGCCCCGGTGGCCCCGGTGGCGCACCGGCCCCCACTCCGTTCGCAGCGCCGAACCTTGCCGCCATGGCCGGAGCAATCAAAGGCACCTTCTCCGCGTCGGCCGTCGCAGGTATGGGCATGGGCGGCCCGGCCGAACGGACGGCCAAAGCGGTCGAGAGGATCGCCAGACAGAATCTCGAGACGATGAAAATTGACAGAGAGATGCTGCGAGAACAAAAACGCATGACATTGGAAGCAACGGCATAGGAATCTATCGTGAGCGTTACCTGGGGCGAAAAACCGAACTCGATGCAAGTCGCCGTCGGCTCGATCACGAAACACTACGTTCTGACCGGCACGACGAGCGAGCCCATAGCCCTCGCGTTGGCACTCGGTTATTCGTCGGCCATTTACAACACGCTTTATCGAAGCGGCGCTGATCTCACGCAGATCGGGCCGGACATTTGGGACGTCGAAATACCATACGGTCCCTACAGTCGCAAGAAACCCGAGGACGGTGATTTTTCCTGGTCGTTTGATACTACCGGCGGCACGAAACACGTTACCTGCGTCGCTGCCGCCGCCGATCACATCAATACGTACACAAATGGCGTTGCCATTGACCATCACGGCGCGATCGGCGTCAACGAGAACAATGATGTCGAAGGGGTCGACGTTCCCGACCAGTCGTTCAAGTGGACCGAGAACCGGCGGCTGTTGTTGGCCGATACCGGGTGGGCCTATGCCGACATTCTCGGCGCGTTGACCGGCGGGTCCAACGATGCTGAGTTCCGCGGCAAGGCGATCGAAACGGTTTTATTCGAGGGGGCGACAGGTGGCCAGGACCTCAAAGACCCACTCTTTCTCGACGTCACCTACAATTTCTCCTATTCCCCGTCCGCCGTGGGCCTGGCGGTCGGTGGCATCGCCGGGATCGCAAAGGTCGGTTGGCACCATTTGTCGGTTCGCTTCGCAACGGCTGACGGTGGCATGGCCAAGAAGCTGACCCCGGTGGCCAAACAGGTTGACGTCGATCGAGTCATCACGCCGGTCGACTTCTCAACGCTTGGCATCGGCACCACGTAGGAGCTTCCCATGCACAAAAAGCTTCCACCGCGTTGTTCAGTCACGCAATTCAGCCGCGCGATGTACAACGAGACGGTCGACATGATTGCGTGGTGGCACAAGCAAAAACGATCACAACGGCCTGACCCTCGAAAGCATTTTCGCCAGTCCGGTTTGGTTCGCGTGCAGAACAATTCGCGCGAGGACCTGCCCTGGCTGGGCATCGTCGGGCTCGACACGCCGCTTTACAGCTACACCGACGACGTGGCCGAGTTCAGCGTCCAGCCGACGTTCAATGCCGACGTGGCGGACGACGGCGACCACATCGGGCAGTGGGGCGTCCTTTGGGAACCGCTGGGCCGCGGCGAAATCGGATGGGCTTGCGTCTCGGGACTGACTCCCACGAAGGTTTACGTCTACGAGGACGTGCCCGGCTATGCCGACGTGCGGCCCGGGGCAACCAGCGACGATCGCTTTTGGCCGGCGGCCGCCCAGTACGGCGCGGCCCGGATCCTCTGGAAAGAAGCAGGGACCGGGTTTGCGTGGGCACTACTCCGACTCGGGGACGCGAACTGGGAGCGGACGTTCGAGTGCAAGGACGCCATGCCCACGTCGGGAGCCGTCACCGCTGGTCAACAGGCGACGGCCCACCCACTCAAAACGACCGGCGTGGTCGACACGACGGCGGCCCGGGAATTCGAGGTCTACGACGAACGGGGCGAGTTTCGCAGCCGAGCGCCGGGGATCCTCGAATCGCCGAACGATCGCGGGTCGTTTGGTATCGCCAGATGGTCGCACGCCGCGCGGAAGTGGTTCGTTCAGTCGATCCAGCCCCACGCCCTTCGCATTTCAGGCGAGACCAGTGCCGACGTCTACTACGATGATACGGAATTCACAGCCACGGCCACCCCGGTCATTATGAACCCGACGGGCGCGATCGCCCTGCACGACTACACAACGGCCGACCTGATAAAGAACCCGCTTGAGTTACAGTACGCCAGCGGCGACACCTTCCACGCTGAATGGAACGAGAAAGCTACTACGCCGCAATGGGAAGCCGTCGACGTTGGACGGCCACGGCCGCATCGCATTTCAGGCGAGACCAGTGCCGTCGTCTACTACGATGATACGGAATTCACAGCCACGGCCACCCCGGTCATTATGAACCCGGTCGACGCGATTAGTGAGGAAGACTACACGGTCGCGAACCTAATTAAGAACCCGCTTGAGTTACAGTACGCCAGCGGCGACACCTTCCACGCTGAATGGAACGAGAAAGCTACTACGCCGCAATGGGAAGCCGTCGACGTTGGACGGCCACGGCCGCATCGCATTTCAGGCGAGACCAGTGCCGTCGTCTACTACGATGATACGGAATTCACAGCCACGGCCACCCCGGTCATTATGAACCCGGTCGACGCGATTAGTGAGGAAGACTACACGGTCGCGAACCTAATTAAGAACCCGCTTGAGTTACAGTACGCCAGCGGCGACACCTTCCACGCTGAATGGAACATCACCGAAGAGCAGTGGGAGGCGGTTGGGCCGACTAGCACCTTCCAAGCCCGGTGGCTGTTGTTCACGGCGTCGGCCCCATTCCTGACCGGCGGCACCATCACGATCGACGCTCGCACTTACTACGACGGCGAAGATCCGGCGGCGGATGTCACATCGATTCTCAATCCACTGAACCTCACGGGATACAACAACTGCACGGGCATTGCGATCATCAACACGAAGGTGAGCCCGCCGACGTACACGGCCGTCAACGTCTCGCCCGTTGCCGAGGATATTGTCACTGATTTCCAGGTCGATACGTCAAATAACGAACTCGAAACCAAGGCACGCAGTATCTCGATCATGCCTCGCGGTGACGAATCGGCTTGGGGTGTTGCCCCTGGGTATAAGCATACCGGAGACGACTGCACCTAATGGGAAAGGTTCAATTCAACGACAGTAAGGTTCTGTTTACCAGCGAGGGGAAGGTCGCGATGGGGGCGGATTGTTGTTGTGGGGGGGGCGATATTACTTGTGCCAATTGCGATTCCGGTGATGGTCCTGAGGAATTTCTTGTGACCATAAATATCACCGATGAGGCAGGAGATTGTGATTGTAGTGCAGCGAATGACGATTATGTAGTGCCATTTCTTATCGCACAGACCGGCTACCCACATTACTGGTGTCGCTGGGGCAATGAAACATTTGACGAGACTGGAACCGGATGCTTTACAGGCGATTTTCGCATCGCTGTTACTATCAAATATGTGTTTCCTGGTTACGATCTAACCGTTGCGTTGCTTGTTTCCCAATACAACCCCGGCTGCCGTTGTATCTACTGGAACACACACTTCGATGATTTACCGGCATGTATGGACTTTGATGAGTTAGCGATACCTTACACTTCTTCTCTTGAAGATTTGCCAGGCGGCGGCAACTGTGAAGATCTTTGCAACTTCTCCGGCACTACGTGCACTATCACAGCCATATCATGACCGACTGCCCCCTAAAACTCATCGACGGCTGCTGGACATGTCCAGATTGCGGCTGGCGATTCACCCGCAAAGGCGTTCCGGTTCAAGCCACCAAACCGCCCCGCCGCAACTGCCCGAACTCCCCTGACCTGGCCGAAGCACGCGAGAAGCTCGGCATCAGCGTCGACGACGTGGCCCATTGGGCGCAAGCCTTGGCACGCTGGACGCGGGCCGGGTTTCCCGTGCGACCGCAAGCAGAAGTGGAGCGCATTGAACGCGACATCTGCCGACCGTGTGACCAGTACGTCGACGGCCGTTGCAAGTCGTGCGGCTGCCGGGTGAGTAAGAGCAAGATCGCGGTGGTGAACAAACTCAAGATGGCCACGGAGAGTTGCCCCAAGGGCAAGTGGGGCGAGTCAGAACAGCCAGCCCACCAACCGCCAGACGCCGAACCCGACGGCAACGAGGGCTGACGTGCCGAGCACACCGATGACGTCGCGACGGTTGGGCAGTCCGGGGTTGTATCTCAATCCTGA
>Ga0307928_10001351_pt1 | contig 18507 bp, 25 predicted proteins | sample AceLakmetagen232_FD_201815 | JGI IMG/M metagenome (GOLD analysis project Ga0307928, IMG submission 201815) | Saline water microbial communities from Ace Lake, Antarctica - #232 | ecosystem: Environmental > Aquatic > Non-marine Saline and Alkaline > Saline | place: Antarctica: Ace Lake... | reverse complement strand
ATATGGTAAGGAGTTTTATAGTCCATTTAGAAGCGTTATTTGTAGATTTATTTATAAAGCTCTTAACAATTTACCCTATACTGTTTTTCTTAATTATTATAGAACTTCTATTTATATAGATGATGCCATTGAATGTTTATCAAAGATAATTGATAATTTCATTTCAGGAGAAGTTTATAATATAGGTGGAACGGAACATCATGATATTAAAAGTATTTCAGATATTATTCTTAAATATTTAAAAAAAGATGACACATTAGTTTCATATGGAGAATTTGATAAACTAACCACTAAAGATAAAAAATTAGATTCTTCTAAAGCACATAAAGCTTTTAATTTTGAACCTAAAGTAAAATTAGAAGAGGGAATTCCATTAACCATTGAGTGGATGAAAAAAGAATATGGATCAAAATAAATTAAAACGATTGCATCTTGGATGTGGAAGCAATATTTTACCTGATTTTTTTAATATTGATATCCAAGATTTTTCTGGAATAGACGAAGTGGCATTAGTTTTTCCTTTAAAATTTAAAACTAATTCATTTGATGTTGTTTATGCTAGTCATTTATTAGAACATCTTAAGGGCGATAAATTGGAAATTTTAAAAGAATGGGCTCGAGTTTTAAAACCTGGTGGAACATTAAGACTTTCTGTTCCAGATTTTGAAAAAATAATTAAAATATATTTACAGCATAAGGATATTGAATTAATTAATAATCTTTTTTTTGGCAGACAAGATAGATTGGAGCATTATCATAGAGAACTTTTTGATTATGGGAAGCTTAAGAACTTGATGTCAAATGCTGGAATAGAAGCTATTCATAGTTGGAATCCACGTAGACAAATACATCGAAATTATTTTGATATGTCTCAAGCTAAAACTTGTGATATACCAATTTCATTAAATATAGAAGGTTTTAAAAAATTATAGGAGCATATGATGGAAAATAGAATGACATTCAATAAACATCATTATTTTGATGAAAATAGATACGAAGAAGATGTGTTAGAATTTTCTGGTAAAAGTTTATATTATTGGAAAAAAATAGTAGAAGATAATGTAAATAATTATAAAATAGTTAGAAGGGAACAAAGATATACTAGGCTAGAATTAATGGCTTTATATAATCATCCTCTTATTAATGCTAAGGGATATGTTAGTGGAGTGCATCCTCTTTATGATATAGATCCACATCTTAATTCAAGCTCTAGACCATGGATGAAATTTTTTAAAGATGAATTTAAAGTTGGGGATAAGATATTAGATTTTGGATGTGGCGATTTAACTAATAGTATTGTATTTCATGATATGGGCTATAATGTTACAACTATTGATTTACCTATAGAATGGATTCGATTTATAGAATATAGATGTAAAAAGTATAATGTTGATATTAATTTTAGATATACCTTTAGAGATGATAATTTTTTAAATAAAAATGAAATGTTTGATTATATGTTTTCTCATGAGGTGATGGAACATGTTGTTAATCCAGAAGTTGTTATGGCTTATTTGGTTAGTCATCTTAATGTTGGGGGCAAATTTTATTTAACAGAGAATTTTGATACAGGTGGAGGTTTTCACCTAAAAGATAATTGGGAAAAGTTTGGAAAAAATAAAGCAAGGAATAGTGAAGAATGGATTAATATTTTAAAAAGCATAAAATTAAAACAAATAAAAGAAAATATATTTATTAAGGAATAAATAATGATAGATGAATTAATAACTGAAGAAATAGAAAAAAAATTATTAGGTTGTTCTGTTGATGATTTTGTGAAGAATAATTTAAATAATAAAATTAAAATTAAAGACGCTAAAGATTTCAATGAATTTAAACAATATTATTCTTCTGATGCATACGCAGCTAAATTATTATCTAATTTCGATTATATGTTTGCTCTTACATCTAAAGATAAAGAGTTTATTAATATATTATCATTATTATCTAATTATAAGCGTTTAAATATATTATGTTATGGTGGTCAATATGGAATAGCTATTGCATTAATGAAGCTTGGGCATTATGTAACTTGTGTTGATTTTCCGCATAAAGTTTTTAAATTATTTGAAGAAGTATATAAAAATATGTCTAATTTTTTAGTTTTTGAAGCAATAGACAAGCATTTAGATGGAATTGTGGATATATATGATGTAGTGATAGCAAAAGATATATTGAATCATGATTATGCTCCTAGTAAATTATTTGAAAAACTTGGATGCAATATGGCACAAGGTAAAATTTTATATATACCATTAGATAATAGTGATAATTATGAACATGTAAATAATGTAAGTAGAAGTCAATTTAGTGGTATGATTAGTAAGTGTGGATTTATTTTTTCTTTGGGGAATAATTTTGATATATTAACTAAAGTATCTAGTTTGGGTGGAGTTAAGCGATTTAGATACATTGATAGACATATTGTAGCATCAATACAAAGAGAAATGTTTCAGCAAACTATAAATGCTTTATGTCCTCCAACAATATCATTAAACATTGGGGGTCCTAATGGTGAGTTTTGTAAAAAATCACTTTCTATTGATGTAATTGGCAATCCTGATATTTTAGCTAGGGGAGAGGAATTGCCCATTAAAAGCAATAGCATTGATTTAATTTATTCTTCTCATTCTTTAGAGCATATGAAAAATACTAGAAAAACGTTGAGGGAATGGACAAGAGTCTTAAAATTAAATGGATTATTGACCATTATAGTTCCAGTTTTACCATTTCATAGGCATAGCAAAAAAATAAAATTAGGAGAAACTTGTTTTGAGGAACATACTATTGATGAATATAAAAGAATATTTGACGAAATAGAAAGTATAGAGATTTTACAATTTAATGTAAGAAAAAATGATTTTGATATAGACATTATTGCGAGGAAAATAAAATGATAGTTTATTCTTATTATTGTCTTGATATATTGCATGAAGGTCATCTTTTAATGATGAGGAATGCTAAGAAGTTGGCTGGTGAAAATGGAAAACTTATAGTAGGAATTTTAACCGATAATGCAGTTATGGAAAAAAAGGTAAGACCATTAATGTCTTTTAAAGAAAGAATGCAGATAGCAGAATCTCTTAAATATCCTGATTTAATTGTTCCGCAAGATACATATTCTCCATTGCCAAATGTGTTGGCTATTAGGCCAGATGTGCTAATGGAATCAATGAGTCACGATGCAAATGATTTAGCACATATTAAAAATATAGCCAATAATGCTGGAATAAAAGTTATAGTATTACCTTATTATGGAGAGCAATCTTCTACGGAACTAAAAAATAAAATTATAAAAAGCAAAAGAAAGGGGAAGATATGAAAATTTTATGTTTATGTTTATTCTTATGTTGTATTTTAGGATGTGCTGGAATTGGTGCAGAAAAGAAAATGACATTAGTCCCAGATGAATTGAGTATATCTGTTGACACTGATCCACAAGATAATTGGAGAGCAACTGAAGTAACGGGAGGACTAAAATGGAAGCTAAAATAAATAGAAAAACTCTTTTTAATATCTGGACTTCTTATGCTACTTATTATTTTGGAAAAGTTAATTTAAGCATTGTTATCCCTGTACTATTAGTAGCACACAAGAATTTAAGTTTATACAATGTTGGATTAGTTTCTAGTGGATTCTTCTTTGCTTATGCTATAGGGCAATTTTTGCATGGTCAGATATCTGAAAAATATAATCCTTTTATTTATATTGCAGTAGGTTTAATTTTATCTGGAATACTTAATTGTTTTCTTGGATTTTTTGCTGGGTTTTTCATAATATTATTAATAGGAGAAATATTAGATGGATTTGTGCAATCCATGGGATGGTCATCTTGTGTTAAAGCCAACGCATTAACACAAAGTAATAAAGTTAGAGAAAAGTCTACTATAATTTTAGGCACATCTTATCAAATAGGTAATTCATTAGCATGGCTTATATCTGCCTTTGCTGTTGGGCAATGGGGATGGAGAGCTGGTTTTTTTGTTGCTAGTATATTTTTAATTATAAGAGGAATATTACTTTTATTAATTAAGCCAAAAATAAAATTAAAAAAAAGAAGTAAGATTAAGACACAAATTAAAAAAACATTAAGCCTCCCAATTTTAATAAGTGGTTTATCATTGTGTCTATTGAATATGGTTAGATATGGTGTAATAACATGGATACCTCTTTATCTATTTCAATCAAATAATATGGTTGTGCAAGATATGGGTAAAGTTGGATTAAAGGTTTTTTTAATTCCTGTTGCTGGGGTATTAGGGACTTTATTGTATAACAAAATTAAACTTAATAAAAATATTTTAACTATATTTTATTTATGTTTGTTAAGTTTAAGTATATTTTTGTTTCCTTTTGTTAATAGTGTTTTTATGGTTGTAGTTTTACTTTTAAGTGGATTCTTCCTATATGGACCACATGTATTTTTAGTTACAACTCTTCCCTCAAGATGTCTTGATAAGCAAACAGTGGCAGCTTCTACTGGATTCATTGATGGTATGGGATATGTTGGCGCAGTTTTAATAGGGTTAATAGTTCCATTTTTAATTAATTTGAATAATGGCTGGAATGGTGTTTTTATATTTTGGAGCATATTACCAATTATTATTTCTTTACTAATGCTACTAAGTTATAGGATGGAAAAATGAAAAAATTCATTTTAGCTACTGGAATAAGACCCAACATAATGAAAGCATATCCTTTGTATAAGTATATGAAATTAAATAATATAGATGTTAAGTGGGTTCATTCTGGACAACATAAAGATAATTTTATGTTTTCTGATGTTTTACCCAATTTGCCCAAAATTGATAATTTAAATATAGATGGCTCTAAGGGCAGTGGTTATAGATTGGGGGAAATGATTAAAGCATTTTCTTTATATTTAAAAAATAATAAAGCTGATTACGTGATTGTTTTTGGTGACGGAGATTCTACTTTAGCTGTTTCATTAGCAGCTAACAAAGAAAACATAGATATTGTACACGTAGAATCTGGGTTGAGGAGTTTTGATAAAAATATGCCAGAAGAATATAATAGAATTTTAACTGATAATCTTTCTAAAATTTTACTCGTATCAGAGCCATCTGGCATTTTAAATTTAAAAGTTGAAGGTTTATTTTCAAAAAACACACATTTAGTTGGGAATATAATGATAGATTGTTTTCAATTATTTAGAGATAATATATCGAAATCTAAAATAATGAAATCATTACCACGTAAATTTGTTTTATTTACTGTGCATAGAAAAAGTAATTTAATAGAAGAAAAATTGAAATATATTTTAAAATTAATAAATATAATTAAAAAAAACAATATGAATATTGTTTTTCCATTGCATCCACATACAAAAAAAGTATTGAAACAATTTAACCTATTAGATACTTTTAAAAAGAATTGTTTTTTAATTGATGCATTGCCATATATTGATTTTATGAAATTATTAGAAAATGCTAATGCTGTAATAACGGATTCTGGAGGCATACAAGAGGAGGCTTCTGTTTTAAATATTCCATGCTTAACATTAAGAGATAATACAGAAAGACCAATGACATTATTTCATGGAACAAATCAATTAGTAACAAATGAAAATGAATTTAAAAGAGCATTAAATTGTATTATAAAGGGACAATGGAAATATGGACAAGTATCTGGATTGTGGGATGGTAAGACGGCATTAAGAATAACAGCTATTTTGGAGATGATAAAATGAATAATTTATTTACCATAATTACACCAACTTTTAATAGATTAAAGAAAACACTACCAAGAGCAGTTAATAGTGTTTTAAAGCAAACTTATACAGAATTTGAATATATAATTGTTGATGATGGCTCTAAAGATCAAGAGGATGTAAAAAAATATGTAGAAGAATTAAAAGATGATAGAGTTAAATTTATTGCTGGCGAGAGAAGTAATAGATATTTTAATTATAACCGAGGAATAAAGGCAGCTAAAAACGAGTGGTTAATTTTTTTAGATGATGATAATGAATTAAGTTCAATTTGTTTGGAAATATTAATTAAAAATATAAATGATTACCCTAAGTATAGTATTTTTAATTGGCCATGTCTTGTTTATTATAATGGTGGTATTCCAAGAATGGTACATAAATATGGAGTTAGGCAACTCTTTAAGCCTATTGAAACAGAAAAAGGATATGTTCATTTTGAAAGTGGAAAAATAGACCAATGTCAATTTGCTTTTAAAAGAAAGCTTATGGATGAAATAGGATTGATACCTGAAGCTAGAAGTCCATGGAAATTTTCCGATATGGCTGAGATTCCTGGTTATGGTTCATTGCTTAAGCCTTGTGGAAATCCTTGGGGTCAGGATTTTTGGATGATATATAAATTAACTCGCAATAATAAAATGAAAGGTATAGATGTAATATTGGCTCATCATTTTATAAAATAGGAGAATAAATAATATGCACATTACACGTGAAGTTCTATACAATAGAATCAGAGATTTTTTTAAAGAGCCTAGGTCTGGTAAAGTTTTGGCTATTAGTGGCACTGGAGCTATTTGGGATATGTTTGATAAGACTAAATCTGAGTTAGTAGAGGTAAAATTTCCAGAAGTTAGTATTGAAAGTTTACCATTTGAAGATGATACTTTTGATTTTATTTTTTCAGACCAAATTTTAGAACACATTAAAAATCCTTTTAAAGCTGTAGATGAATGCTATCGTGTTTTAAAAACTGGTGGTTATGTTATTCATACTACTTGTTTTATGAATGAAGAGCATTGTATATCTTGGGGGGTTAAAGAATATGGAGATTATTGGAGATTTACACCAGCTGGTTTAAACCTATTACACCAAAAGTATAGTGAAGTTGTGCAGTGCGAGGGTTGGGGAAATCGTGAAGCCTTAAAGTTGATTTTTGCTGGCAAAAGATGGGAGGAAGCACCCAGAGAAGTAATTAATGTGAACGAAAAACAATATGCAATAAGTACTTGGATAATAGCAAAAAAATAGGAGATTATATTGCCAATTGATATAGTTATTTTAACTTATTATAGATTACAATTTACTAAAAAATGCTTAGAGTTTTTATATAAAAGAACCAAACATCCTTATAGACTAATAGTGGTTGATAATAATAGTCAAGATGGGACAAAAGATTTTTTATTAGAAGAACACAAAGCAGGTAGGATTCATATTCTTATTTTATTAGACAAAAATGTAGGACCTCATTTGGCTAAAAATTATGCTTTACGTTTTGTAAAGTCTGATAAATATTATATAGATTCTGATAATGATATTTTGGTACCCGATTTAGAGCCATGTTGGTTAACTCAATTGATGGGATTAATGGATAAGCATCAAGATTATGGAGCTTTGGGGTTAAGAATTCAAGTTATGCCCGGCTCTGGTAATATATTTGACGAAAAAGATGATATTAAGATTTTTTCTCATGTCGGTGGTAGCATGAGAATGCTTAGGACTCAATTAGTTAAAGAAGTTGGTGGTTGGGAAAACATTGAAGTAAATGGAAAGGGCAATGAAGAGAGAGATATTTCTAAAAAAATAAGAGATAAAGGCTATAATGTTGGATTTACTCAATTTATTAAGGCTTATCATATGTTTACTAAGAATTGGGGTTATCCAGAGGATGTAGAAAATGGACATAGAGCTATTTGGCCACCACCAGAACATTATGAAAGATTAGTTAATCCGAAAACATTTGATTTAGATGCTAAAGGAGTTGATATTTATGAATATAAACTTGGATAAAAAAATACTTGATATATTGGCTTGTCCAGCATGTCATGGAGATGTTGAGTTGAAAGACGGTAGGATAGTTTGTAAAGAATGTGGGAAAGAATATTTCATTAAAGATGGGAAAATACCTATGATGTTTACGAAAGATATTAAGGAAGATGAAAAAGAATATTTCATTAAAGATGGTGAAATACCAACAATGTTTACAAAAGAAATTAAAGAAGGTAAAATACTATGAACGATACAACTTGGTGGGGTAAAACCATGGGTTCAGTAGAGGTTGCTAAAAAATATATGCGAGGTGAAAATGGCGTTCCCTTTCTATCCCGCAAAAGATTATTAGAATTAGTTAATGATGGAGAATCATTACTTGATGTTGGTTGTGGTCCTGCCGTTACTTATGAAAATTTTAAAACAAACAATAGAGATATAAAATATAAAGGCGTAGATTATTCTCCTATTATGGTAAAAGCAGCACAAGAGTTATATCCAGAAGCTAATTTTGAAGTTCAAGACGCACAAGCATTAAAAGAAAATACTAAATCATTTGATGTTGTTTTAATAAGGCATGCATTAGAACATATTCCTGATTGGAAAAAAGCAATACAAGAGGGGATAAGGGTTTCTAAAAAAAGATTAATAGTTATACTATGGACACCATTTGGTAAGAGCAGAGAGACCACAACACATAGCTCTGGAGAAGGACATATACATCATGTGTTTGGTAGAGTTGAAATTGATTTTTGGGTTAGAAATTTAAATAGAAATGTAACCATTGAAGAAAATGTAGGTAAATCTAATGTTGTAATAGTTTTTGATTTAAAAAAAGATGTTATACTTGATATGGATGATTTTCTAGAAAAAGATGATAAATTACCTGGATTTGATTATATAAAGAATGATTTATTTGCTATAAAAAAAGAAATACCTAATTTTAAAATAAATTTGTTTACTATTATGGATAAATGTACAAAAGAATTTTTAAAAGAAATAAAAAAAAATGACTGGATTAGTCTTTGTTTACATGGTCGAATACATCATCCTAATACTGAATGTGAACTTTGGACATATGATGATATGATGAAATATTTAGATGATGCTGAAGAAATAGGGGTATTTTCTAAGGTATTTAGGGCTCCAGGGTGGATAGTATCTAGGGAAGCATGTAGAGCACTAAAAGATAGGGATTATATAATAGCATCATTAGAAAGCAATTGGACAAGTAGATTAGAACAAAAAATGTATAAATCTGATCATCCATGGTTAATACATAGTCATACTCGTTCATATTGTGGACAAAGATGGACATTGCCCAATGGATTTAAAACTTTAATTGAAAGCAATAGAATTGGTATTGATAATAATACTAAATTTCATTTCATAAAAGATGTAATAAAATAAGGAGTTTGATGTGAAAATAGCGATATTTGATATGGTAGGTTCAAATAAAACAACTAAAGAGATAAGAGAGCATTGGAAATCTCAAGGTCATGAAGTAATACATAAACTCTATTGGGATGAAAAAGTTACAGAAGAGTCAGACGTGGCATTTTTTGAATGGACAGAAAATAATATTACTCAAGCATCTAAAAGAAAATGGCCAACTACTAAAATTATAACACGATGTGTTGATATTGATGCATGGTGTGGTCAATATCGTGGGGTGACTTGGGACAATGTTGATCATTTGGTTTTTATGAGTGAACATATAAGAGAAATGGTTTGTGATGAAATGGATTTTAAAACTAAATGGCCACATTTATCAATAAGAACTATTCCATTAGGAATAGATGTTTCTAAATGGACATTTAGTGATAAGCATAGTAATAATGGTAGGAAAATATCCATGGTATGTCATCGCTGGACAGCTAAGGGAATAAACCTAGCTATACAAATTTTAGCAGAATTAATTAGAATTACGGGAGACAATACTTGGGAATTACATATTTGTGGAAGCCGTAGTTCTGAAAGATGGTATCATGCTTATTTAGATTATATTGTAAAACAAGCAGGCTTACAAAATAATGTAATAATTTATGAAGGGCAATCTGATACTAAAACAGTTAAAAATATGGATGAATGGTTAGACGATAAAGATTATACTTTAACGTGTTCCATGAAAGATTCATATAGTTTGGTGGTGGGTGAATCATTAGCTAAGGGTATAAAAACGATGTGCCATAATTTTATGGGAGCAAAAAATATATGGCCAGATGAATATGTTTGGACAACAATTAATGATTGTATGAGAATGTTTTTAGGTAAGTATGATCCATTAGCTTATAGAAAATATATAGAAGATAACCACAAAATAGAAAATGCATTAGAAATGTGGGATAAATTAATTGAGGAGCCAAAAACAAAAAAATGATAAAACAAAGAAATTTTCGCAAACAAAACGACATTCCCCTCTCTCTGCAATTAGGATGTGGTTGGGCATCATGGCCTAAACATGTAAACATTGACATTAGAGATATGGGTATTAATCCACAGACAAAAAAGCCTTATGTAGATATAATTTGCGACATAAGAGATCTTCCGTATGACAATGGTATAGTTGATACTATAACTGCTCTAGATGTTTTGGAACATTTTAAAAGAGATGAATGGTTTGAGGTTTTAAAGCATTGGATATCTAAACTTAAAAATGGTGGAATAATTCATTTAAGAGTTCCTGATATGCGTGTTGCTTCTGTAGTTGAAACTGATGATGATTATTTAAGTAAATTTATGTATGGTGGCCAAGATTATGAATTTAATTTTCATCATACAGGATTTACTGCTAAAATGCTTTGTGATGCTTTAGAAAAACTTAATATAAAAATAACTAAAAGATTTCATAATGGTGGAAATGTAACAGTAACTGGAGAAAAATGACTAAAAAATGGATTGCAGTTATTGCAGCAGCTGGATGGTATGGAGTATTAGATTTATCTTTACAAAGGGTATATAATATTAAATTACCTCATAAGTTACCAGAAACTCTCATGCATTTTGATGGAGAAACTATTTTAGAACGTTTAATCAGGCAATGTAAGCAAAATGGGGCATCAGAAGTTTATGTTGGTGTCGGAACCCAAGGCTCAACATCAGAGCTGTGGGAAAAAAAAGCATTACAAAGTGGATATAAAATAGAAAGTGGTGGAACACCATGGACAGCAAAAAGATGGGATTATCTTAAAAGTTTACCCTGTAAATTAATACCTATTGATGATTGGCAAAATTATTGTGCAAATGATACATTCATTCATATTTTAAATAAAGTTGATATTGAGTTTGATGAGGTTTTATTATCTTACGGAGATTATTGTTTTACTGACGAAGCGTTTAAATTTTTGTTATCTATTCCTAAACCATCATTATATTACTTTCATTTTCTAGAAAGAATTGGTTGGCTTACACCTAAAACAATATCAGTATTTATAGATTTAATTAAAAATAAAAGAAATCGTAGTAACTATGGTTATCCAGGAAATTTTAAACTAGATAAAGAAGAGTGGAGCAAAAGGGGTATTAAATACCTTGAGTATGATGATTTTATTAATAAAAAATCAAGTGGTAAAGAATTTCCAGGTTGGTATGAAATCTCCATGGAAAATAAAAGATATGAGAATTATATAAAAATGCAAGAAGTAGTTAAAACTGAAAACAATCATTGGAATATTTATAAAAATTTTGTAGAAAAAAATGGAACATTTTGAGGCCATATGAGCGGACATATTCCTATAGCAAATTATTATAATTTAGATGAGCAAGATAATGCAAGAAAAGCACATATACTTAGATATTATATAGCTAAAGGATTTTTGGGTAAAAATGATACTGTTCTAGATATTGGATGTGGAGTTGGATATGGATGTCATATGTTAAGTCAACAAGCATTGAAAGTTATTGGAGTTGATAATGATATAAGATGTGTTAATGCGGCTAAACAAGTGTATGCAAAAAATAACATTGAATTCATACATCATGATATACAAAATTATAATATGAAAAAGTTTGATATTATAACGGCTTTTGAATCATTGGAACATTTAAATAAGCCATATGAAGTTATAGACAAAATGATGGAAAATGCCAATAAGTTTTTTTTAATATCAACACCAAATATTGTTTCTGCTGGAATTAATTCACTCCATAAACATGATTTATTTGCTAAAGATTTAAGTGAATACATTATAAGCAAAGGGAAATGGAATCACATACACCCATTAGTAGAGGGCATTAGTACTATTTGCATTTACTACAGAAAGGAAACTAAGAATGAGTGAAAAAATATCTATCAATATGGACAAGTTAGCAAGATTATACAATGATGATGGATTAACAACTATGGAATTAGCTGAGCATTTTAATACTAGCGAAAGAACAATTACCAGAAGAGTGTGGAGATTAAGAAAAGACGGCAAAATAAAAGAAAAAAAAGTAATTCCAATAGATAGGAAATTAAACATAGATAAGTCAGAATTATTAAAATTATTAGCCTTATATAAATCTAAACAGAAAGTAGCCGTTAAACTAGAAGTTTCTTTGAAAGTTATTTCTGACCTTTGTAATGAATATAATATTTTAGATAATAAAGCTTGGTCATTATTATTAAATTCTTCTTTATCTGACTTAACATCTAAATACTCTGGCTTTAAGATTGTAAATAAAAAGCCACGAGGAGATGAGACTTTAATGATAGGTCTATCTGATTGGCATGTTGGTAAAAAAGTATTAGATTATAAAAAAAATATTATTTATGATGAAAATATATTTAAATTTAGAATGGAAAAATTACTTTCATCTATGCTTAAAATAGTAGATTATCATATTTCTAAACATATTAACTTAAAGGAGGTTTATATTTTATGTTTAGGTGATATGGCTAATGGCGAAGGTATTTATCCAACTCAAATCTATCAACAAGAGTTTTCTCCTCCGATGCAGGTTATGTTAGCTGTTGAATATTTATTTAAATTAATTCAAGCATTAATAGACCGAGGGTTAGAAGTCAAATTTAGAGGCATTAAGGGCAATCATGGTAGACTTGGTAAGGATGCTGACCCGTCTAGTAACTGGGATTTAATGATTTATATGATACTTAATTATGTTAAGAAAATAAGAGATTTAAAAAAATTAGATATTGAGTTTTCAGATTCTGATTATTTTCCATTTAAAATAAGAAATTGGAGATATTTATTAAGACATCAAGCATATGCTCAAGATGAAACATCTGCTGGAGCAGCTAAATATTTAGGATGGCAATTAATACACAATGCTGATACTATAGTTTCTGGGCATACACATCATTGGGATGTTAATGCTAGGAGAATAGTAGTTGGTTCTCCCGTAGGGTTAGATGATTTATCCGAGAGGATGGCAAAACCAGAAGGAACTCCGTCACAATTAATATGGCTATGCACTGACGAGAGAAGCCATACTAATATTTATCCAGTTGACTTAAAAGGAAGGAGCTGCGTAAAATGAAAAAGAACCAATCTACTGAATACAGAGAATTTGAATTATTTCATGAGTACGGTTGTTTAGTTTCAAAAAGAATAATTTATTTTGGTAGCCAAAGATGGGATGAGGATGAGATGGAAGAAGGTGGAGTAGAGTTTTCATCATCTAAAAAAATAATTAAAAACTTAACTTATCTTGATAATGAAAATAATAAAAATATTCAATTATATTTTAATAGTCCCGGTGGGGAGTGGCATCATGGTATGGCTATATATGATTGCATTAAAGGGCTTAGAAGTAAAGTAATATTTATTGGTTTTGGGTATGTTAGAAGCATGGGCTCAATTATAATTCAAGCATGCCACAAAAGATATTTAACTCCAAATTGCAGAGTGATGATACACGATGGTTATGACGGAGTTTATGATATTCCCAAAATAGTTGAAGCTTGGGCTGAAGAGTCTAAAGTAAATAGAAATAGAATGTATGAAATTTATTATGAAAAGATGATAAAAAAAGATAAAAATATAACAATTAAAAAAATAGAAAACTTATGTACCCATGACTATATTATTAGTGGAGAAAAAGCAGTTGAAATTGGATTAGCTGATAAAATATTATAAGGAGGATAGAGTGAAAGACAAAGTTTTTATTACAGGTATAACAGGATTTATAGGTTCTGAATTAGCTTTTAAATTATTAAAAAAAGGATACAAAGTAGAAGGGTTAACAAGGCAGTCCATTAAGGAGAACAATGCTTTATTAAGATTAAATAAAAAGGGGGTTAAGCTTCATGTTGGTAATTTGAGAGATTATTTTTCAATAGAAAATATACTACAAGAATCAAAACCAGATTTCATAATTCATCTTGGAGCCATTACACCAGTTAGTTATTCTCCTTTTCATCCACAAGAAGTGACAGAAGTAAATTATATAGGAACTATTAATTTAGTGGAGGCAGCTAGAAAACATTTGCCTAAATTAAAATTAATGACAATGGCATCTTCTATGGAGGTTTATGGCTATCAATCAGATACCTCTAAACCTTTTACAGAAAATATGATTCCACATCCTAGATGTCCATATGCAATTGCTAAATTAGCTTGTGAAAAATATTTAGAATATTGTGCTAGAATTTGGAAATTTCCATGTACAATTTTAAGGCAAACAAATTGTTTTGGTCGTAAGGAAAATGATTATTTTGTAGTAGAGGCGATTATAAATCAAATGATTAAATCAAATAAAATAAAATTAGGCAGAAAAGAGCCAACTAGAAATTTTATTCATGTTGATGATTTAACTGATTTACATTTAGCATTACTAAAGGATTATAATAATATAAAACTTTATGGAAATGTTTTTAATACTGGACCAGATAATGGATTGACAATAGGCGAGTTGGCTGATAAAATAAAGAAGATGTTAAATTGGAAGGGAAAGATTCAATGGAATACTAGAGAAGTTAGAGCCTTTGAAGTCTATTGTTTGAATTCATCAAATAATAGCTTAATTAATACAATAAATTGGAAGCCAAAAATATCATTAGATGATGGCTTAAAAGAAACCATTAACTATTGGAAGATGAAAAATGAAAAATAGAAATACTTTTGTTATACCTACGGTTTTAAATGAAAAAGGATTAGCTAGATGTATAGAAACTATTTATAAATTTCACAATGAAGATGATGTAAGAATAATAATTGTTGACAATAGTAAAGATGGTTATGCTTATAAATATAAAGATAAGGTACATTGTGTAGTTACTAGTTATAGAAATTTGGGTTATCCAAAAGCTGTTAATTTTGGAATAGCTTTATCTGATACAAAATGGATTACAGTAGTTAATGATGATGTAGAATTTATTCATAAGGATTGGTTCCCAAATATTCTAGAGGTTTTTGATAAATATAAAAATGTTGTAGCTATTGCTCCTAGTTCAGTTAAGGTATATCCAACCAATCCAGATAAAGATTATTTACCCTATAAGGAAGATTATACTCAAGCTGATTGGGATGGTTTATTTGTTAAAAAACCAGGCTTTGACCCCAATTGGGTTTATGATGCTACTATGTTTTATTGTGTTGTATTTAAACGAGAAGCCTTTGAAAAGGTAGGGTTAATGGATGAAGGTTATTGGCCCGGTGGTGGAGGCGATGACTACGATTGGTGTAGAAGATGCTATTTATCTGGCAACAGAGTAGTACAAACTTTAAATTCTTGGATATATCATCATTGGGAAACTAGCAAAAATGTAGTTCCACTGCCTAAAGAAGATTTAGAGAGATATAGAAAATGGGCTATTTTCGATGAAAAATGGGGTAAGGACGCTGATTTATATGGCAACACAGGTCCCAAGGATAAACCAACTTTAAGAATTTCTTTATAAAACCTTGACTAATTGAGGAAAATATGGTATACTTATAATGGATATAGAAAAAGATATAGAGAAAATTATAAAAGAAAATGGAGATAACATAAACTTTAAAATCATATATGAATTTGAAGTTAAAGTTAGAGATGGGAAACCAGTTTCTATTTTGGTAGAGAAAGAAAAAAAGGAAATAAAAATAATTTATAAAATAGAACCAAAATCAGGTAATTTTGGTTATGATAACAATAGTTAAATAAGTTAAATAAGTTAAATAATTTAAATTTAAAAAAGAAATGACTTTAGAAGAGAGTTTCTTGTGTAAAAACAAGGAACTCTCTTTTTTTGTAGTTTCTGGAGACAAAAATGCCAATTTACGAAAGAGAATTAATGGGCAAATTAGCACGTGAAATGGGAGATACAGATACTTCTAACTTGTACTATAGCTCAAATCAATTATTTTCAGCAATCAATGATGGTTTATCTGATTTTAATGATGATGTGCCTAACCAACAGTATTCTGTAACTGGGACAGGGGATGATGCTTATTTTAGTCCTAACCCTGGTATTGAAGACCAAAGATTGATAACTCTTTTTGCTGCTATAGCATTAACTAGGGGAGAGATTCAAAAATCTACTAGAACAGCTATTGTGCATAGTAATGCTGCCGGTAAAACTGATTTATCTAAAATACCATCTTTACTGCATGACCAAGTAGATAGATTACAGGATAAAGTAGACAAATTATTGATGAAAAGAAGTCAAGTATTGGTTGAAGAAGAATTAGATGAAGCTGGTGTAGAGCTAACTGGAAGCGTAGAAACTGAGGTTGAGGGCACATAATATAATGGGCGTAACATGGATTGGTCAAAATATGCGAACAGCCTTAAAAAACTTTAGAACAGTTACTAGGCAGGAAGGGTTTATAGTCTTAGTACGTACAACTGGAGCCGGTGGATTTAAAAGTTGGGATGCTTATAATAGAGTTGAACCAGAATGGGTAGATAATCCAAATGTAATTAGTGGAGCATTAGCTTGGGGTAAAACATATAAAAATGTATCTACTGAAGGTGGAGATTATTCTACAGCTGATTTAACTATTACAGCTAGTTTGGACAACAAAGGTTTATTTACTGGTGCTGGAGCTCATACTGAAACTAAAATAAATTGTAAAGATAAAAAACTTAAAGTTATTGATTTTATAGAATTAGAGGATACAAATGAAATGGTTATTTATTGTGAACAGCTTTCAGACTAACAAAGGAGGTCTATAATGAAAGATGGACAGAGAGATATTTGGACAGAAGGTATAAAATGTATTATGGGTTCAAGCAAGAAATCTTTATTGGATTTTTCAGATGCTTTAGCTAATAATAATCCTAACAAAGATATAAAAGATGTTTTTGGTTCCATTAAGGGTAGAATTCATAATGATATTAGTCAAGCAACATTGAGTTTAGGAATTTTAATGGAAAATTTAAAGGTAAAAGCTAATATTGAATTTATTGAGGCTAATGATAAAGAAAGCCCTTGGGTTAGTGAATCAAAAAATATTATTAATTATGCTAGTGATTCATTACTTAAGTTTATAGGGGCTATGTCTAAAAAAGATAAAGATATTGATGCTATTTCCAATAAAATAAAAAATGATTTAAAGAGGTCAACTATGAATATATGTGTATTGTTTTCTACTTTTTTAAATGGTGGAGATATTTCATCTTTTCAAGATAATATAACGAGAAGGGAAAATGGTAAACCTAAAAAAAACTTTTAATTATATGATAAAATGATAACTATTAAATTAACTGCTCAGGGTACAATGAAAATAAATACTCTTGTAACAACTGCAACGCAAGCTATGAAACATAGTTTAAAAAAAAATGTTGATACAGTAGTATTGGATTCTGTATCTAAACATGCACCTGACCCAAGAGAAGAGGCTAGAATATTAAGTGAAGGCACAACTGATACTGGAGATTTTTATTCTAAACTAGATTTATCTAGGTCTTTTATAAAGGGCAGTTCTTTTAAGTATTTAAAAAATGCCATCCCAGATAACAAAAGTAAATTAGGAGAACTTGGTCAAATTATTAGAGCAACTGTATATAATACTAAAACATTTAATGATTCAATTGGGTTTTCTTGGTTGAAGAAAAAAGGAAACGCTTATGTAAAGCGTCATACGACTGATTCTCAAGCTGGAGCTGCGTGGGAAAATTTAGTTAATATGTGGGAAAATGGTGGAACATTTACAGTATATCCTAGAGATAAAGGCGATACGTTGATTGCTGGATTTAAAAGTATGACTAAAACAATAACTGGTACTTCTGGCCCATGGAAAATGTATGGTCGGGGTGTAGTTGCAAGTGCAGTAAAGTTAAGAGTATTAATTCAAAAAGATGTTAAGAGTTCCATAAAACACTTAAATTAAATAGGTGATAAAATGTCAGTAACTATTACAAATATTATATCTAATATAAATCAATCAGTTTTTTATTGGTTTAATAATGCTAGTTATACTAAAGGCTCTACTGTGGGTAGCTTAAGAGATCATTTTGATGGATTAAATATAAAATTAGGATTTCCATCAGCATTGGATAAATTATCATTACCTGCCTTAACTATAGAATTAGAGCCAGTATTAGAACAAGATGATGAAGTTTTTGGACAATACACCCAACAGATTGTTTTTCCATTTACGATTTATGGTTTTTCTGGTGCACATGACCAAGACGGAGATAATAGGTATACGAGGGATGCATTAAAAAATGATGTTAGATTTTTGCTTCAAAAATCTGATTATTTGAATGTATATGATTTTCCAGCAGATGGTTCCCCAGATTTTGATACTGTATTGACTGATGTAGAAATAACTAATGTAAAGAGTAGGGATATTTCTCCAACTGGACCGAATAAAGTTGATAGATATAGATTTATTGTAGAGTTTGCAATTTCTTATTATTGG